>Ga0224505_10000016_pt1 | contig 138981 bp, 137 predicted proteins | sample SF_Jan12_sed_USG_FD_169102 | JGI IMG/M metagenome (GOLD analysis project Ga0224505, IMG submission 169102) | Sediment microbial communities from San Francisco Bay, California, United States - SF_Jan12_sed_USGS_4_1 | ecosystem: Environmental > Aquatic > Marine > Sediment | place: USA...
TGGAGTCCAACCCGTGGGAGTACCCGAAGGTCCGTTGATACAGGACCCAAAACACGCCGATCGCCAACATCGCAAACCAGCCGATCTTGGCTGGTCGCGAGTCGTACCACTGCGAAATGTCGTACCCGCGCTCTTGACTGGCCATGGTTGTGCCTCCTTTCCCTTAGTCCCATAATTGAACCCACCTTCATCTATTTCCATCGGTTATGGTGCTGTTGATAGTTATATATGTGACTGCATTTTCGCAGAGGCGTCGCCATCTGAGAACTAGGATATGTCCTAGGTTTCGTGTCGAAGACCCCTTGAGATTGCTTCTCCTAAGTGTGCTGGCTGGGTGAAGCAAGTGATCTGTTAAAGTGTTGCATAAGCAGGTGGCGGACACTATAAATAGGCTGTGTGTGCAATGTCGTGGAGAGAGTGACGGCTTGCTGTCTCGAGAAGGTTGAAAGCTGTCGAATGCCGTATTGCACCTCTTTTCAAGGGTATGGTGTCTTTCATAGCTGTTCCCTTCGACATGGCTATGATCCTCCGCGAGCCCGCTGAGTTTCCCTGCTCTTGTGAAACGATAGTCGGCACTGTGAACAGACACTGTGCACCCGACTCGTGGATGCAGGCGAGAAGGATCCGTTGCGGCCACGCGGTGAACCGATGTCGGTGTGGCCATCGAGTCTGGGCTCAATAGATGTGCAGGCAAGGATAATAATTATGCTGAAAGATACAAGCCTAAGCGCACTGCTCTTCATCTTGGTCGTATTGACCGGCTGTAGCGTGTTTTCAAAGGTGGACACGCCCACGCGAGTTCATGACATCTATATCAATGGCCAGGACTCCATCACGCCTCTTGAGCTGTATGCCGCTGTGGGAGAAGAAATCCGGTGGCATAATCAACTCGCGGTTCCGATTCACCTTGGATTGCTTGGGGCGAAGCCGATCGAGGAAGTACGTTGCGACAAGGGGTTCAAAACATGGTTTGGGACGATTAAGGATATGATCCCGATCCCAGCGGGGGACTTTGTCAGCGTGTGTTTTCTACACGCTCGACCGGTCCGGTACAATGTCTGGACGGATATCACCGACCCCTTCCATTCAATGAGTCCGACGGCAATTATTCATCTGGACGAGGCGGGATGATGGTAAGGGAGATATATTGCCAACATGGTGTAAGGAGGAAGCGATGAGGACGCTCGTGCGCCAAATTGTGATCGTCGCCTGTGTCTATGGGCTCAGCTTCGGATCGGCACCGGACATCGAGGCTTATGAGGAGATTTCTCTTTCCGAGAGCGGATCGCTCTCCGGGACCGTCAATCTCGACGGCAAGGTGCCGATGCCGAAAGGGTACAATCTCACCACCGTGCCGGATCCGGTCTATTGTGGGCGGATTTCCGATGGGCGAGGCTGGAGATTGCTGCAGCCTTTCGACGTCGGCTCGAAGGGGGAGTTTCGTAATGTTGTCGTCTATCTTGAGGGGATCGACAAGGGAAAGCCTTTCGGCGAGTATGCACCCCCGAGAATCGAAGCCGTGGACTGTCGCTTTATGCCGTTTATCAATGTCGTGCGAGATCTCCACGATGTCGTCGTCGTCAATATGGACCCTGCCTTTCATGACATTCAAGCTTACGAGACCTCGAATCTGGGGCCTCGCGTCTTGTTCAATGTGCCGTTGCCGATCAGCAAACGATATCCTCGTGAGGCCGGGTTGAGCGCAAATTTCCACAAGCACTACGAAGGGGCCACCGTGACTCAAACGATCAAGATGACGAGAGACCGAAAGATTTTTACCATGCAGTGCGGCTTCCATCCCTATATGGAGAGTTGGGCATTGGTCGCCGACCATCCCTATTATGCTGTGGCCGACAACGAGGGACGGTTTGAGTTCACCGACATTCCACCCGGCACCTACAAGGTGAAAGTCTGGCATCCGTACATCAGGGACGAAATCGAGCAGACGATCACGATTGAACCGAAGAAACAGACAAGTGTGAATCTGACGGTTGAGGCGCCGACCGGTCGGCTCTATGCCAACCAAATGGTTGAGAATGCCTATGTTCGGTATACGATTACCGAGGATGTGCAGAGTCAAATCGTGCCGACGTTGGAAAAACAAAGTATCGCTGCACCTCAGTGATACCGGCCTGGTGGTTCAGCTTACGAAGCACCGAACTCTGCAGTATTACGGTAACGATTCGGCAAATGAACCGAGCAGCTCGTGGCCTGTGGCCTAGCATCAGAAGCGATTCCGGAGCCCTTGCATCGCGAGCTCTGTAAACATCGGTCTGTTCCAACGGATCTCATCCTAACAAGGACAGCACGGCCCGATTCCACCCGAGAGGGCCTGGACCCGGCGCGAGGACCAACTTGGGAAGCGAGATGGCCGTCTCATACAAGCCGTTAGATTGTTGAACAAGGATGGGTTGCTCCACTGCTTGAAGCATCGGCAGGTCGTTCAGGCTGTTTCCAATCCCAACCGTGATGAGCCGGTCTCGATCATGGTCAGCCAGACGGCGGTAGCAGTCGATGAGATAGTGCACAGCTTGACCCTTGTCCTGAACGCCCATCAGGTGATGGAAGCGATCTCCCTTCGTCCAGCGCAGGCCACGGGCGGTGATGGCATGCGTGAGAGTTTCCAACGGGCACTGCTCATCCTCCACCACGAACGGCTCATCGTAGTGACGTTGCATGGCCAGTTGTGCTTCCGGCCGAGAAAGCCCTGTCCGTCTGACCACCTCGTCGAGGGACATATCACCATACCCTCTCAGTTCCACCCCGAGTTCTTGTTCAATTTCCTTCAGGGCCTGGCGAAGGACAGCGTAGGAGGTGCCCAGTTCGACAAGAACATATTGGTCATGACTCGTCGCTGCAGGGAGTTGGAACGGGAAGTAGGATGATGGAATCACCACGGCGCCTCCGTTCTCGACGATGAACGGGTGTTCATTGCCGAGGCGGGTCCGTAGGGGCTCAATCTCCGCCTGGGTTTTGCTTGAGACAACCACAAGGGGGATCGAACGGGTAAGAAGATGATCCAACGCTTCCCGCGCAGCTTCGAACGAGTAGGTTGAACTGTCAAGGAGAGTGCCGTCCAAGTCTGTGAAGATGATCATGGTCATCGAGTCCCCTTTGATGGTCGATGCGTCTGATCGAATCATCATTCCTCCAGATACATCCTGCACCGAGTGCAGCGGGTTCAATCCTAAACGAATCTCACGGCTTGCGAAAGCTGGAACAGTGAGGCCTGTTCATGACGCCGATGCAATGGAAGCATGCCCCATCCATGCCACAACAATTCATGAAATTCCATCTGGGATTAATCGCTCATCTGTGCGATGCTGGGGCCCTATCTAGCTGCGGCGGACCCAACGTAGAGACGACGGAGCGATCGCCGCACTGAACTCCGGAGGAGTATCATCATGTCGGATTTCTTCCAGAACGGGGTGGTGAGTGTTCTGCATCGCCTCGGTTCATCCAACTTGGAACAGCTGGAGCGGGAACTCGAGCAGTATCGCCATGTCAACCCGATCGCATTGGTCTTACCGTGCCTCTATTCGGAACTCGAAGGTCCGGCCCTGGCTGGAATCGTTGATGAACTGAAGCGAGTCAAATATCTGAACGAGATCGTCGTCGCGCTCGGGCATGCATCGGCCCTCGAATTTCGGCGTGCGAAAGACTATTTCAAGGTCCTTCCGCAACATGTGCGGCTCGTCTGGGTGGATGGTGCTCCGGTGCAAGACATCCTCAAGACCCTGGTCGAACGGGAGGTCGATGTGGGGTTGCCCGGAAAGGGCCAATCCTGCTGGCTCGCATTCGGCTATGTCTTGGCTCGACAGCAAAGCCAGGTCATCGCGCTGCATGATTGCGATATCGTGAGCTACCACCGTGAATATCTTGCCCGGCTCTGCTATCCGCTCGGCAATCCGAATCTCGGCTATGAGTTTTGTAAGGGCTATTACAGCCGTGTCACAGACCAGCTGCACGGGCGCGTCACCAGGCTGTTCATCACTCCGCTCATACGCTCATTGCAGCAACTCGTTGGGAACCACCACTTGTTGACTTTTCTTGACAGTTTTCGGTACCCCCTGGCAGGAGAATTTGCGATGGTTCGCGATCTGGCCTGGGTCAACCGTATTCCGGGAGACTGGGGATTGGAGGTCGGTATTCTGGCGGAAGTGTACCGCAACTGCGCATTGCGCCGTGTGTGCCAGGCCGATATCGCCGATGCGTATGAGCACAAACATCAAGCATTGTCTTCGGACGATCCGGAAAAAGGATTGCTCAAGATGACGGTGGATATCGCGAAATCTCTGTTCCGCCATCTGGCCAGCGAAGGTTTGGTGCTCGGTGATCCGGAGCTCAAGACCTTGCGAGCCACCTATCTTCGTATCGCCGAGGAGGCCATCCGTCGGTATGAAGACAGTGCGGCGATCAACAGTCTGAAGTTCGATCGACATGCGGAGCGGACTGCCGTCGAGACTTTTCTCAAAGGCATCAGGCTCGCATCAGAGGTCTTCCAGAAAGATCCGTTAGGAGTGCCGATGATTTCAAACTGGAGTCGCGTGGCCGCAGCGGTTCCGGATGTCTTCGATCGTCTCGTGCGAGCCGTGGAGGAGGATCATCAGTGGGACCCGACGAAAGAACAGCGCCAAGCTCCGAAGTGAGCAAACCACCCGTCGCGTTGACGGCGGAAACCGAGGCTTCCCTCGATGCGATCGGCAGCGTAGACGTGCTCGTCGGCATTCCGAGCTACAACAACGCCGATACCATCGAGCATGTGGTCCGTGCCGTGAGTGTCGGGCTCGCGAAATATTTTCCCAAGCATCGGGCCGTGTTGGTGAACTCTGACGGAGGCTCATCAGATGGGACAGCCGAGGCGGTCTCGAGAGCGGTGGTCGATTACGACGCATTACTCATCCGCGATCAACAGAGCCAGCTTCAGAAGATCATCACGCCCTATCATGGGATTCCCGGCAAGGGGAGTGCGTTCCGGACGATTTTCGAGATCGCGCGGCGGTTGAATGCCAAGGCTTGCGCCGTCGTGGATTCGGACCTACGGAGCATCACACCGGAGTGGATCGAGCTGTTGTTGCGTCCGATCCTCGACGATCATTATGACTACGTGGCCCCCTACTATCTGCGTCATAAGTATGACGGCACGATTACGAACAGTATTGTGTATCCCCTCACCAGGACTCTTTATGGTCAACGGATCAGGCAGCCGATCGGGGGTGATTTTGGATTTGCCGGGCATTTGTCCGAACATTACCTGGACCAACATGTTTGGGAGTCGGATGTCGCGCGATTTGGGATCGATATCTGGATGACGACGGAGGCCATCGCGAGCGGTGCCCGAGTTTGCCAAAGTTTTCTCGGGGCCAAGATTCATAATCCAAAGGATCCAGCCGCGGATTTGGCCGGTATGCTCATGCAGGTATTGGGAGCGGTCTTTGCCTTGATGGAGTCGCACCATAGCGTCTGGTCGACGGTGCAAGGGTCGAAAGCGGTCAAGCTCTTTGGCTTTCAGTACGAGGTGGGTGTTGAGCCCGTCAACGTCAATGTGGAGCGCATGATCGCTGTGTTTCAACAGGGCTTAGCCGATCTGGCGCCTATTTGGGAACAGGCGTTGGGCAAGGAGATTGTCGGGGAACTGATGACGGCGGGATCGACCGCTGCCTCGGATTTTCGCATTCCCGATGACTTGTGGGTTCGTGTGGTATTTGAAGCCGCACTGGCGTACCGTGAACATCGCATGGCTCGAGAGCATTTGCTGAAAGCCTTGACGCCTCTCTATCTTGGGCGGACAGCGACCTTTGTGTTGGAAACACAGGCGCTGACGACGAAGGAGGCCGAAGGGCGGGTTGAACAACTCTGTGATGCGTTCGAGTCGAAGAAATCTTACTTGGTCGAACGGTGGAACCCTGAACCGCGAGCATAAGCGAGAGTGCCGGCGGTGAACGGGGGGGAGGTGAGTATGACGACAGACTTTTTTCGCACTGCGTTACTCGCGCCATTGGAGCAACTTGGCCGACAGGTCTTGGATGTATTACCGAATGTGTTGGCCATGCTCATTATCATCGGTGTGGGTTTCTTGGTGGCCCGCGCGTTGGCCCATGTGGTCGAGCGGCTCTTGCGCGTGGTGCGTCTCGACCATCTGTGCGATCGGCTTGAGATCAATGCCGCGCTCTTGCGCGGGGGCGTGAAGGCCGATCCCTCCCATATCGTGGGCCAGGCCGTCTATTGGGCTGTCGTCGCCTTTTCCGTGATTGCCGGGTTGGGGGCGTTGAATCTCCAGCCGATCAACCAGTTTGCCAATTCGCTCTTGGCGTACATTCCTCACGCGTTGGTCGCAGGGTTGATTTTGGTCAGCGGATACCTGCTGTCCAATTTCATCGCACAGGGCGTGTTGATCGCAGGGGTAAATGCCGGGCTGCCACCGGCACGGTTGTTTGCGAATATGTCGCGTTGGGGCATCCAACTCTTTGCATTGGCCATGGCAGCGGAGGAATTGGGTATTGCGGCAAGTGTTGTACTGGTGGGCTTCGGGATTACCTTTGGAGGCATTGTGTTCGCCACCTGTCTGGCGTTCGGACTCGGGGCCAAGGATTTGGCCAAGGACTATCTTGAGCGGACGTTCTGGAGTCGAGGACGTGATCGCGCTCCGGATGATCTGCGACATTTATGATGAGGCTGTTCCTCTTACTCTGGTTGGCGGCGGCGATTGGGTGCACGCAGAGCGGAGAAGGGACGGATCGTTCGCCTACCGTTCTCGTGTTCAAGCATGGGAAACTATCCGGTGATGGCCGGGTGCTGTCCGACCTGCTCAGGGATTTTGAACGACAGCATGAAGGGGTCACGGTTCGAGAAGAGCTCTTACCGTCCGATTCGGATCGACAACATCAGTACTATGCCATGAATTTGGACGGAGGAAGGGCTCCGTTTGATTTGCTGGGGATCGATACGATTTGGGCGCAGGAATTCGCCAAGGCCGGGTGGATTGCCCCGCTGGACGGACTCCTGACTCCGGCTGAGCAGGAGGAGTTCTTTCCTGGTCCGATCGAGGCGGCCACCTTCAATGGCCGTCTGTATGCAGTGCCATGGTATGTCGACGCAGGGGTTCTCTACTACCGGCGTGACTTGTTGGATCGTCACGGTCTTGAACCGCCTCGCACATGGCTTGAGCTCGCTCAGGCCGCCAAGCTGATCCTGGATGCGGAGCGGGACTCTCGCTTAGCCGGGTTTGTATGGCAGGGGAAGCAATATGAAGGTCTGATGTGTGTCACGCTCGAGGTGCTCCGGAGTAACGGAACGGATCTCTGGAGCGGCGATCGAGACCGTGCCGAATCTGGTCTGCGGTTCTTGCGAGAGACCATCTCGAAGCACGGTATTACCCCACTGTCCACCAGCATGGCAGATGAAGAATCCACTCGGTGGATGTTCGGTGAAGGCCACGCGGTGTTCATGCGAAATTGGCCCTATGCCTGGTCTCTGCTGCAACAGGAGGGTTCGCCGGTTCGCGGGAAGGTGGGAGTTGTTTCTCTGCCGGCCTTTTCCGGATTTGCCAGTGCGCCGGTTCTCGGAGGGTGGATGCTCGCCATCCCGAACAGTTCCACCCATCAAGAGATGGTGGGTGAGCTGATCACATTCTTGACCTCTACTGAGACGCAACGCAAGGTCGCAGTGGAGTTGGGGTATAACCCGGTTCGGCGAGCTCTCTATGCTGATGAGTCATTGCTCGAGGTGCGCCCTCTCTTGAAGGATCTCCATCCGATCCTGTTGGAAGCGAGGCCGCGTCCGGTCACACCATATTATCTTCTCATTTCTCAAGCGGTACAGCCGGAAATCAGTGCGGTCGTCGTGGGGCGAAAGTCGCCTAAAGATGCACTGGAGGCCATCAGACGCCGAGTTGATCAGATCATGGGGGAACAACGTGCAACGGCAGTGATGGAACGATCATGAGTGATCCATTGCCTCTAGTGATGAAAAGGGTAGCCGGATGATCCGTCTTTCCGAGCGCGCATGGGGATATGTATTTGCGGGTCCTGCGTTTGTACTCGTGAGTCTGATCGCGCTTGCTCCGATTGCCGCGGCCTTGTGGCTCAGTCTGCGTCAGCAGTTGCCGATCTTTGGAATCGATGAATTCGTCGGCGCCCGGAACTATCTCCAACTGTGGGGGGATGACCGGTTTTGGGCCGCCTGCCGGACGACGTTATATTTCACGGCCCTCTCCGTATCGGCCGAGCTGTTGTTGGGGTTCGGGTTTGCCCTGCTCCTGAACCGTCTGTCGAATGGAGCGGGCAAGGGACTCCGGTGGGCCCATGTCATGATCATTCTTCCGTGGGCGATTCCAACTGTCGTGTCCGCCCAGATCTGGGCCTGGCTCTATCAACCGGACTACGGCTTGCTCAACTATCTGCTCTCTGCAGCCGGGATAACCGAAGGGCCCATCGATTGGCTGGCAGATCCCGATTGGGCGATTCATGCGGCGGTCGTGATGGATGTGTGGAAAACCACGCCGTTCGCGGCGCTGTTGCTCCTTGCCGGATTGAAGACCGTGCCGCAGGAACTCTACGCGGCAGCGCGAGTTGATGGGGCTGGAGCGTGGGAACAATTTCGTCGGATTACCCTGCCACTTCTGATGCCTGTCGTCGTCATCGTGCTGGTCTTCCGTACGATGGACGCGGTCCGGGTATTTGATGCGGTCTTTGTGCTCACGGGCGGAGGCCCGGGCAACAGCACGGAGACCCTGTCGATCTATGCGTACAAGACGCTGTTCCAAACCTTACAGTTCGGATATGGATCCGCTCTGGCCACGGCGATGTTTGTGCTCGCCGCACTCCTTTCGATGTTGTATCTGATGCTGCTCCGCCGGCATGTGCAGGGGGGTGCCTGATGGATCGCCCCAACGATCAGGCCGGGTCACCCATGATGAATGGGCTTCGGGCTCGTGGCCTTACGGTAGGTGTGCTTTTAGTTGTCGGGCTGTTCTGTCTCGGACCGGTGCTCTGGCAGGCGGTCACATCGATCAAGCCTGATCAGGATCTCGTGCGCCTGCCTCCTCTCTTCCCAGAGCACGTGACGGGTGTGCACTATGATCGGGTCTTACTCAAATCGTCACTGCCACGGTCGCTCGCGAACAGCATGATCGTGGCCGCAAGTGCGACGGTGACCGCCATCGTGGTGGGTGCATTTTGCGCCTTTGCGCTCGCACGGCTCCCGATCACCGGCAAGTCGGTGATACTCGGGGTGGCGCTCGTCACATCGATGTTCCCGCCTATCGCGGTCATCAGTCCGTTGTACCTCCTGATGAGGGAGCTGGGGTTGAGGGATACCCTCGTCGCCGTGGGATTGACCCATGCGGTGTATTCACTGCCGCTCGCCGTGTGGCTGCTGACGAGCTTCTTTCAGCAGCTTCCCAGGGAGCTCTACCAGGCTGCGCGCATCGACGGCTGTACACCGTTGCAGGCGTTGCTGACGGTGATGTTTCCCCTTGCGCGACCGGGGCTTGCGGTTGCGGCGCTCTTGGTCTTTATCTATTCCTGGAACGAGTTCATGTTTGCCCTGACGCTGACCGCCAGCGATAGCACTCGCACTGCGCCGGTTGCCGTCGCACTGTTCCCAGGACTGTACGAAATTCCTTGGGGCGACTTGGCCGCCGCGTCTCTGGTGGTGACTCTGCCGGTTGCCGGTCTCGCGCTGGCATTTCAACGGCACATCATTGCCGGTCTGACGGCCGGCAGCGTGAAAGGATAAGGCAATGGCTGAAGTCCGGATCGAGTTGATCGAGAAGCGTATCGGGCAGAAAACCATTCTGCCTCCGCTCACGCTGACGGTACAGGACGGTGAGTTCTTCGTACTCGTGGGCCCTTCCGGCTGCGGTAAATCGACATTGCTGAGTCTCCTTGCCGGTCTTGATCAACCGACCGCCGGTCGTATTCTATTCGACGGGGTCGATGTGACCGACTTAGAACCACGGGAGCGCGATGTCGCATTGGTGTTTCAAAGCTACGCGCTGTACCCCCACATGACCGTGCGCGAGAATATGGCTTTTCCACTGACCGTGGTCCCCCGCCCCAAGCGCCTCGATCGAACGCGCATCAAGGAAGAAGTGGAACGGGTGGCAGGGTTTCTGGGGTTGTCGGCATTGCTGGATCGACGACCGCGTGAACTCTCGGGCGGGCAACGGCAGCGGGTCGCCTTGGGCCGGGCCCTCATCAGGAAGCCGCGATTGTTTCTGTTGGACGAACCGCTGTCGAACCTCGATGCGCAGTTGCGGGCCTCCATGCGCGCGGAATTGCTCCGGCTCCACAAGGAATTAAAGGTCACCACGATTTATGTGACTCACGATCAAACAGAAGCCATGACCTTGGGCGACCGGCTTGCGGCTCTCAATCAAGGACAGGTTCAGCAGATCGGACGGCCTCATGATATCTATGCCGCCCCGGCCAATCTCTTCGTCGCTGGTTTCATGGGGTATCCTCCGATGAACCTGCTCTCTGCGCAGCTAGGAATGGATCGCATTCAAGCTGGGCCGTTGCATCTCAAGAGACCTCCAGATGCGCCGACAGGTGATCAAGCGCAGATGGTGACCGTAGGGCTCAGACCAGAGGACATCAGCGTGGGGCCTGCACATGAGTCAGGAGACAACGTCGGAGGATTCGGTGTCGTTCGCCTCACCGAACCGTCAGGCCCGACCTTGTGGGTCACGGTTGAGCTTCAAGACCACAAGGAGATGATCACCATCATCGGTTCCGCACAGGCAGGGTTTACCCCGAGGATTGGGGATCGTGTGGGTGTCTCAGCACCCCACGCGACACTCCATCTATTCAATACCGAAACAGGTCAACGATTGGGGCTTCACTAAAATCCGAGTGGGTGGGTCGGCCTATAGAGGTCGTGCGCTAACCATCACCATACTATGTAGCACCCAGTGTGCATTCCCATGCTTATTGATTGTGGAGAGAGAGCCGTATGGCAAGTAATGTCTTAATCTGGATCGGAATCATCGTCTGTCTCAGTCAATCGGCTTTGATGTCGGGCTTGAATCTGGCAGTGTTCAGTCTCGGTCGGCTGCGTTTGGAGGCGGAAGCGGCGAGCGGAAATTACGACGCCCAAAAAGTATTGCGGCTTCGGGAGCACCCTAACGATATCCTGGCCACGATTCTCTGGGGCAACGTCGGCATCAACGTGCTTCTCACGCTGTTGTCGAACTCAGTGATGGCCGGCGTCACCGCGTTCCTGTTTTCAACCTTCTTTATCACGATCTTCGGGGAACTTATCCCACAGGCATACTTTTCCAGACGGGCAGTCCGGATGGCGGCCCTCTTCTCGAAATGGTTAAGGGTGTATCGTGTCATCTTGTTCCCGGTCGTCAAACCTTCAGGCATGCTGTTGGATGTGTGGCTGGGGAAGGAAGCGATCGCCTATCTTCGAGAGGCGGAGCTCAAAGAGTTGCTGCGTCGTCATATGGAGGACGAGAAGTCGGAAGTCGGCCGTATCGAAGCGATCGGGGCGCTCAATTTCTTGACCATCGACGATATTCCGGTCGATCAGGAAGGAGTGCCGGTTGACCCGACCAGTATCATCCGGCTCCCTGTTCATGACGGCGTCCCGATATTTCCCGATTTCCAGCGGTCGCCGGACGACCCATTCCTCCGCCAGGTTAATGCGTCCGATAAGGCCTGGGTGGTCATCACGGACGAACACAACGAACCCTGTTGCATCATGGACGCCGATGGGTTTCTGCGCCACACGTTCTTTATCGGGCAGCATACAGACCCCCATGCCTATTGCCATCGGCCTGTGATCGTACGAAATCGGCACGAACCGCTTGGGAAGGTTTTGGCACAGCTCACCTACGATCCGGACTCACCCGGTGACCATATCATCAGCTATGACACGGTGCTTTTATGGGTGGAACAGCCACGTTTGATTACCGGCGCGGACTTGTTGGGCCGGTTATTGCGAGGAATTGTGCAGCGGTCACGAAAAAATTAAGGCGGCTGATGTCGGCGGCCCAGAACCGTTGAAGTTCGCGCAGCGCTCACACAAGGAGATGAGCGAAGACGGTCGCCAGCCCAAGAAAACTGAAAAACCCGACGACGTCGGTCACGGTCGTTAGAATGATTGAAGATGATTGTGCAGGGTCCTGGTTCAGTGATCTCAGGATGATGGGAATGACGGCGCCGGAAAAGCCTGCAATGCACATCGAGGCCACCATAGAAATTCCGATCACCATCGTGAGACCTGCAGAGCCGCTCCACCAGTAGACAGCGGCGCAAGTGGTTGCCGCCACCGCAAGGCCGTTCAGTAAGGCCACGCCGAGTTCTTTGGAGACGACTCGGAACCATTGGGCCGGCCTGATGTCGCGAAGGGCGAGCCCTCGCATGACGACCGCCAAGGATTGCGCGCCGGTGTTGCCTGATTGACCGGCCACGACCGGCAGCAAGACGGCCAGGGCTGTAAATTGCGCGATGACATCTTCGAACATCCCGACCACGAACGCGGCGAGAAACGCTGTGACCAAGTTGACCTGCAGCCAACCCAGCCGTTTCCGCACGGAGAACAAGAGAGGGGAGAGAGCCCGCTCATCCTTGCTTGCGCCGACCATCGTCTGAAGGTCGGCGGTGGCGTCCTCCTGGCTGGCCTTGACGATATCCTCGTTCTTGATCACCCCCAGCAATCGTCCATCAAGATCCACGACGGGAATCGTCAGCAACCGCCGTCCGACGAAGAGGTCGACGATTTCTTCGCGATTTTCCATGGGGTGAATGGTCGGTACGTCACGCCGCATGACGGACTGCAGCCGCTCCGCCGGATTGAGCAGCAGCAGGTCTCGAACCGAGAACATGCCGACGAGATACCGGCGGCGGTCGATGACGTAGATGTCATGCAGGTCTTTGGGTGCCCTGATCCGTACCTGTGTCACGGCTTCTTCGACCGTGAGGTCCTCGGACAATGCGAATACTCCCGCATCCATCAGGCTGCCGACCGATTCGGCCGGATACTCCATGAACAGGCGAATCTCTTTCGCAAGCGGGCGGGCGAGCCGCCGGATGATCGCCTTCCGTCGGTCCCGTTCCAATCGCGCCAGCAATCCTGCCGCGTCTCCGGGGGAGGTTTCACGCACGACCTGAATCGCCAGCTCCTCGGGCAGTGCCGCCAAGGTTTCTGAAGCGACGGCGGGATTCATGGACGAGAGGAGAGCTGCGATCGAATTCGGCGGAATGGATTCGATCAGCCGGACGATATCGCCGATCTCGAAGGACTCCAGGAGCGGGCCGGCCTCTGCGGGATGGTCGATGATGAACGTTTCATGGAGTTTCCTGGGAAGTGGCATCGGTTTTCTTGCCCTCCTTCGGGAGCGTTGGCTTCTGTTCCGAAACACTCGCATCGACCGCCTGGGCGAGATCGGTCATGATATGGAGACCGATCATGGCGTAGGCCTCCCACATCTGCACCAAGGCCTGTGGGAGCGGTCCCGCCGTCGGTTTCACCTCGAACTGCGCTTCGACGCGACGCAAGGTTCTGTAACGCAGCGCGCCGAGAAAGTATCCCTGTCGATCGACGACCGGCAAAGTGTGGTAGAGACGCCAATGTGGGTTTTGAGGCAATTCCCCCTCGGTCGCCTCTGCGGCCACCGTCGCAATGTGCCCATTCATGATTGTGGCGGTGAGCTGGTCCGGGGACGCGGCCAGGAGTTCCTTCGTGGTCACCAAGCCGGCAAGGATTCCGTCCCGCTTGACGACATAGTGATAGTACGTCGCGTGGGCCGCATCCCGCTTGATACGCTCCAGCGCAGCCGAAACGGTGATGTCGGGAGGTAAAATCGCTACTCGGGGATCAGCCAGGCTGGCGGCGGTCCCATCGGGATAGGCCATGCTGAGCCGAAGGCTCGGACCCACAGATCGGTCGAGACGCGCAAATACCTCCTTCTGGACAGAGGGGTTGCATTGCCGCAAGATCCCGACCGCCGGGGCGGTTGGAAGGAGAGTCACAACGTCGGCTGTCTTATCCAGGGCGAGATGTTCGAGGATCCGAGCTGCCTGCGACGGCGAGATGTGTTCGAGTACGACAGCGATGTCCTGTGGAGAATAGGGCGCCATGATCGTGGCGACATCCGCCGGGGGCCACGATTCGAGCTGCCTGGAGACTTCGAGTGGGTGGGACTTGAGGTAGGCCAGGGTCAACCGGGATTCTGCGTCCATGGTCAGACGGACTTCTCGATCGTCGCGCTCGATTCCTGGAATCGCGATGCCGGAACGAAAACTCGACCTTCCGGTGTCTCCAGCACGATTGCGATGGGAGTCAAGGCCACAATCGTCCCATGAATGTCGCCGACGCGGATCGTTTGCCCGACTCGAAAAAGCGGTTGGAGATAGTGGGAGGCAATCAGGTTGGCTACGGTGACACGGGCGCCCAGTCCGAAGGACAGGGCCGCTCCTGCGATGAGCCCCCCGAAGCCGATCATGAGCGTGCTGTTTAAGAGGGTGGTATCGATTCCCAGTTCATTGACCGCCGTTACAAAGACAACGAGGATCGCGGCGACATAGAACGTTTGTGCCACGATTGTCCCTTGAGAGATGCCCGCCGATGCGCAAGCCAAGCTGATCAGGTCTTTGATATAACTCGCGGCCATCATTCCCAGCACGATGATCAGGACAGCGAGTCCCACCTTGGGAAGATAGCGGGCGAGGTCGGTCAGTGTGGCCGAGAGAGCTGGGAGGCCGAGCATATCGGTGGCGGTAATCCCGAAGAGGAGGAAGATCAACCAGAAGATCAGCATGCCGAGGATATCGGATCCGGTCTTCGAGGAGCCGCCCTTGTTGAACAGGGTTTGGAGAGGCGTTTTGGCGAGCAGACGATCCAGGCCGACCAGCTTGACCAGCCCTGCCGTCGCAGCGCCGACCATGCGGGCCAGCAGGTAGCCTGCCAACACCAGGAGAAGGGCGCCGAGGAGTTTGGGGACATAGGAGACGGTGAGGGAGACGGTTGATTCCGCGGACTCTTGTAACGTCTCCAACCAGTCTTTCAGGATCATGCGCGCTCCTTCGCTATGTGTTGAACGAGGACGGCTCTCGTCTGATGAGAGACCGCGACAGCATCACCGCGACGGACTCACCCTGAGCGGAGATTCCAACTTGGTAAGTACGATGGACAACCTACATCAGTTAAGGTCAGGCTGATTTGTGCTCCTGCTTTCCGTCGAGACGCAGCACGGCGATCGATCGAGCCTCCATTTCGTACTGTTCGCCTCCCTTGAAGGCACTGACCTGCTTCCTGTTCTCTCCTGGGAGTGCGGTGTCCAGCACTGGGTGCCAACGGATCCCACGCTTGTGGGCCGGTAACGTGAAGGCCATCGGGGTATGATGGGCATTGAGGATGACCAGCAAGGTGTCATCCACGATCGGACGTCCTTTTTGGTCTCGCTCAGCAATGGCGTCACCGGCGAGTCTGAGCACAAGCGACTTTGCGTAGCCGGCATTCCAATCTTCGTCGGTCATCTCTTTACCGTCTGGTCGAAACCACGCGAGATCTTTGACTTCTGACCCTCGGATATGGCGTCCCTGAAAGAACCGACGTCGTCGAAGAACCGGGTGTTTCTTCCGAAACGCAATGAGGTCTTTGACGAACGCAAGAAAATCCTGTTGCACACGATCAAGGTTCCAGTCGAACCAGCTGATCTCGCTGTCCTGACAATAGGCGTTATTGTTGCCTCGCTGCGTCCGCCCAATCTCGTCGCCTCCGCAGAGCATCGGCACACCTTGCGAAAGAAAGAGCAGAGTCAGCAAATTCCGTTTCTGCCGTTCTCGGAGCTCAAGAATCGCGGGATCGTTGCTTGGACCTTCGACGCCGCAATTCCAACTGTCATTGTCGTTCGTGCCGTCTTGGTTGTTCTCACCGTTGGACTCGTTGTGCTTGTCGTTGTACGACACCAGGTCGTGGAGTGTGAATCCGTCGTGCGCCGTGACGAAGTTGACGCTCGCAAATGGCCGACGCCCGCTCGTACTGTAGAGGTCGCTGCTGCCGGTCAGGCGATAGGCGAGTTCCGCCATCTGTCCTCCGTCTCCCTTGATGTATCGCCTGATCGTGTCTCGATACTTGCCGTTCCATTCGGCCCAGCCCACAGGGAAATTCCCGACTTGATAGCCGCCTTCGCCGACGTCCCAGGGCTCCGCGATCAGTTTGGTCTGGGAGAGAATGGGGTCTTGATGCAGGATGTCGAAAAAGGCGCTCAGCCGGTCCACGGCATGGAGTTCTCTGGCGAGGGTGGAAGCCAGGTCGAACCGAAACCCATCCACATGCATCTCCGTGACCCAATACCGCAAACTGTCCATAATGAGCTGCAGCGAACGTGGATGCGAGACGTTGAGTGTATTGCCGCAACCGGTGTAGTCCATGTAGTAGCGTTTATCGTTATCGACCAAACGGTAGTAAGCGGCGTTGTCGATCCCTCTGAACGAGAGTGTGGGGCCGAGGTGGTTGCCCTCAGCCGTGTGGTTGTAGACGACGTCTAAGATGACTTCGATACCGGCGCTGTGCAAGGTCTTCACCATCGTTTTGAACTCACGGACGCCTCGTCCACGGAGCGGCGAGACGGTGTAGCGGATATCTGGGGCGAAAAACCCGATGGTGTTATAGCCCCAATAATTCATCAAGCCGCGATCGGCCAGGTGCTTGTCGCGGACGAAGTGATGGACTGGTAACAACTCGACGGCAGTGACGCCTAGCTCCAGGAGGTGGTCGATGACCGCCGGGTTGGTCAAGCCGGAATAGGTGCCCCGTATATGATCCGGTATGTCCGGGTGACGTGCCGTGAGCCCCTTGACGTGAATTTCTGAGATGACCGTCTTGTCCCATGGGGTGTTCAGCAACCGATCGCCGCCCCAGGTGAAAGCCTGATCGATGACGACAGACTTGGGAATATTGGAGGAATTATTTCGGGTGTCAAAGGAAAGATCCGCCTTGGGGTCGCCGATCCGATAGCCGAACATGGCGTCCGACCACTCGACGGTTCCCGCGATGGCCTTGGCGTAGGGATCGATCAAGAGCTTGTGGTGGTTGAAACGATGCCCTTCTTGGGGAGCATACGGTCCATGCACTCGATACCCATAGTGTTGGCCAGGCCAAAGCGCTGGGATGTACACGTGCCAGACTTGATCGGTCCGTTCTTCAACGCGGATGCGATGGGATTCCTCCGTCGCCTCCGGTCCATCGAACAGACAGAGTTCAACCGCCGTGGCATGTTCTGAAAACAGCGCGAAGTTCACCCCTTCGCCATCCCATGTGGCCCCCAGTGGGTACGGTTTCCCTGGCCAAACTCTCATCCTCGTTCTCCCTTCGTGATTCTTATTATGGGTCCATATTTATTCGAGCCGGCGGATTCTATCAGAAAGAATACAAAAATACCTGGCGGGCTTGGTTACGGCCGGCGAATTCTGCACAATGGGCCGGAGGAGGGCAAGATGAATATGACGATGATGCCGAACGAGAAGTGGTCGCTTGATATCGGAGCTATGCCGACAACCGGAGATGCGGTGAAATTCCGTGTCTGGGCACCCTACGCCAAGACCGTTGCCGTGCAACTGGTTGATCAGGATCGAGTCATGGTGCCGATGCAACGAGACGAACGGGGGTATTTTGAAACTGTGGTGACCGGAGTTGTTCCTCGATCTCGCTATCGCTATGTGCTGGATGGAGGGAAGGAACGGCCTGATCCTGCCTCTCGCTTTCAATCCGATGGGGTGCACGGCCCGTCCGTCGTGGTTGATCCGACCTCATTTCGATGGACGGATATGGGATGGAAGGGGATGCCGCTGGACACCTATATCATCTACGAGTTGCACGTCGGGACCTTCACAAGAGAAGGGACGTTCGAGGCGATCATTCCACACTTATCCTATCTGAGGGACACCGTCGGGATTACGGCGATCGAACTCATGCCGGTGGCAGAGTTTCCGGGTCGGCGTAATTGGGGTTACGATGGGGTCCACCCCTTCGCTCCCCAATCAAGTTACGGGGGCCCTCAGGGCATGAAACGGCTCGTCGATGCCTGTCATGCAGCCGGACTCGCCGTAATTCTTGATGTGGTGTACAACCACTTAGGACCAGAGGGGAACTATCTGAACGACTTTGGTCCCTATTTTACGGATCGGTACAGGACTCCTTGGGGATCGGCGATCAATTATGATGGGCCGGATAGCGATGAGGTTCGGCAGTACGTCGTCGATAACGCGTTGTATTGGGTGACGGAGTATCATGTCGATGGACTCAGGTTGGACGCGATCCATGGCATCTTCGACTTCAGCGCGCAGCATGTCCTCAAGGACCTCGCGTCCGCCGTCCATAGTCAGGCTCAACGCCTGGGACGAGAGGTGAACGTGATCGCAGAGAGTGATTTGAACGACGCGCGGGTGATCGATCCTCCGTCGGTCGGGGGATATGGACTCGATGGCCAATGGAACGACGATTTCCATCATGCCTTGCGCGTTGTCGTTGCCGGTGAGCGGAAGGGGTACTATGAGGATTTTCACGGGCTGAGTGATTTGGCCGCGGCGGTTCGTAACGGGTTCGTCTATAGCGCTCGATACTCGGCCCATCGCCGACGTCGGCATGGGAACTCATCTCGACATTGCCAGCCATCTCAGTTCGTCGTGTTTTCACAGAATCATGATCAGATCGGCAACCGGGCGGTCGGGGATCGATTGAGCACCCAACTTCCATGGGATGCGCTCAAGGCCATCCGTGCTCTCGTCCTGCTGTCTCCGAATATCCCATTGCTCTTCATGGGAGAGGAGTATGGAGAAACGGCACCGTTCCAGTACTTCATCGAACACGGCGACCCTGACTTGGTCGAAGCGGTCAGGCAAGGCCGTCGACGAGAATTTGCGCATTTCGGCTGGAATCCGGAAGACATTCCGGACCCTCAGGACTCGGCCACCTTCGAGCGAAGTCGGCTGAATCGGGAACAGCTCGACGATCGGCAAGCAGCCCTGTTGCGATGGAGCCAAGCCCTAATCCAGGTCAGAAAAAAGGAGCCGTCGTTGGGCGCCGGAGACGGCACGATTCGGAACCATCGGGTGTGGGTGTTCGATGACGAACGGGTTTTGGTGATGCATCGTTGGACCAGAGACAATACCGCCTCGCTGGTTGTTTGTGGCTTCAATACGTCGCCGGTTACGGTACGATTGGTCGAGCCGCAAGGCACATGGTTGCGGAGGCTCGACTCCATGGCCAAAGAATTCGGTGGGAGTGGTCAAGGTTCGGTGCCGATGCAGCTCTCTATCTCACCTGAAGGAATGTCAGTGGTGATTCCCGCCTATGGTGCGGCTGTGTTTATGGCTTCCTAGTGCAGAGCAGCCTGTGACGCCGAGCGTTGAGTCTGCTCCCGTGGGATCTTTTAATGTGTGGAGGTAGGCATGCCGGATTCGTATGTGACGAGCTTCATTGAACGATGGTTCGAATGGTCGACGACGTCTGGTTTGCGAGTCCTGATCATCTCCGTCGTGATGGCTGCAGGGCTCGCCATTGTCAAACGGGCGATGAATCGATTTCAGAAAGTGTACGAGGGTACGTTGCCGACCGAGGCGCAGATCAAGCGAGCCACGACCCTGACTCATGTGATTCGTGATGTGGGTCGCGTGGTGATTCTTGCCGTAGGGGGCATGATGATCTTGTCCGAGGTCGGAATCGATTTGAAGCCGATCTTGGCAGCGGCTGGTCTTGGGGGATTGGCCATCGGCTTTGGCGCACAAAGTCTGGTGAAAGATGTGATCACGGGATTTTTTATCCTGCTCGAAGATTCGATCCGAGTTGGTGATGTCGTGGAGATTGCGGGGGTCGGAGGGGTGGTTGAGGAGGTGAAACTCAGGACTGTGACGCTGCGCGACCTGTCTGGGAATGTGCATGTGGTGCCGAACGGGGTCATCGACAAGGTCAAGAATATGACGAAGGTCTATGCCTTCTACCTCTTCGAGGTCGGGATTGCGTATCGGGAAGATGTCGACGAGGTGATGGCTGTTCTGCGTGACATCGCGGAGGAGTTGCGGCGCGATCCCCAGTTTACCGAGGATATTCTCGAGCCGTTGGAAATGTTGGGCGTCGATCAATTCGCCGATTCAGCCGTGATCATCAAGTGCCGGATCAAGACTCGGCCGATCAAACAATGGCGAGTGGGACGAGAGATGAATCGTCGAATCAAGAAGACCTTCGATGCGAAGGGGATCGAAATCCCGTTCCCGCATCAAACGATCTACTGGGGTGAGCCGAAACAGGGGACGCCGCCTCCGCTGTATGTCGCTGGAATGGAGCAGACCCAACAGGCGTCACATTGAAAGGGGTTTGCGTGGTAAGCAAGGCGAGAACAGAACGGGAACCCACGTGGGTCAGTTGGTCTGATGAAAAACTTCTGGACTTACGATTCTGTGACCTCAACGTGACTATGGAACGAAGTCAGATCACCGACCAAATCGCGCAATTATCAAAAGAATTGGGCGAGCGAGGCCTCCTCTTTCGCCCGCATTTCTGGCTTTCGAACGAGTGGTTCACTCCGGATGGAGTTCCCGGCATTGCCGTTCCCTTTTACCTGGCACACCCACGGCTAGCTCAACTGGAACTGTCGCAGATGTTGGAAGTGGAGGGGGGAACGCCTGAATGGTGCATGCGCATTCTTCGGCACGAGGCCGGGCATGCGCTGGAAAATGCCTATGGGATCCGTCGCCGTCGTGATAGGCAGGCGATCTTCGGAAGGTCGACCCAACCTTATCCAAAGTTTTACACCCCGAAACCCTACAGCAAGAGCTATGTCCTTCATTTGGATATGTGGTATGCGCAGAGCCATCCAGACGAAGATTTTGCGGAGACCTTTGCGGTGTGGCTGAATCCACAGTCCTTGTGGAGGGAACGGTATGCCGGTTGGCCGGCGCTGAAGAAATTGGAATACATGGACCGGTTGATGGACTTGTTGGTCGATGCACGACCGATGGTCACGACCAAGCAACATGTGGACTCGCTGCCTCGCCTACGCCGGACCTTGCGGAAACACTACGAGCAGAAGCACGCCCACTATGGAACGCCTCATCCGACATTCTACGATCGTGATTTGCGGCGGATTTTTTCTGCTGCCTCTGAGCATCGGGCTAATCTTTCGGCGGTGCAGTTTCTCACGCGTATTCGCCGGGATGTCAGTCGAGAGGTGGCGGCTTGGACCGGAGAATACCAATACACGATCGACCGCGTGTTCGAGGATATCGTGACACGCTGTCGCGAACAGCGTCTCCGGCTGGCCATCCCGGAGGGGAAGGCCACGCTTGATGTCACGATCCTTCTCACGGTGCAAACGATGAACTATCTGCACAGCGGGCATCACCGGGTGGCGTTATGAAACCCTTGCGTGTCCTCGTCCTGGTCCACGAAGATCTCCTTCCGCCGGATACCGTCGAGGGGGTGGACCTCAGCACGGCTGAATGGAGGACGGAATACGAAGTCGTCCATACGCTTCGAGAGATCGGACATGAGGTGCGTCCGCTTGGCGTCCAACATGAACTCGCCGTGATCCGCCAAACCGTGGATGACTGGAAGCCTCACATCGCCTTCAATTTGCTGGAGGAGTTCAGCGGGGTGGCCATCTATGATCAGAACGTGGTGTCGTACCTCGAATTACTGAAGGTGCCGTATACGGGGTGCAATCCAAGAGGATTGATGTTGGCCCGCGACAAAGGATTGGCCAAAAAAATTCTCTATTATCACCGAATTCCGATTCCGGAGTTCATCACGGTCCCATTAGGTCGTTCGGTTAAGAGACCAAAAGAGCTAGCATTCCCCTTGATCGTGAAATCCGTCTCGGAAGAAGCCTCGCTGGGAATTTCCCAGGCCTCGATCGTGGATGATGACGACAAGTTACAAGAGCGGGTCAGGTTCATCCATCAGAGCCTCGGTACTGGTGCATTAGTGGAACGGTACATCGAGGGACGCGAATTGTATGTCGGCGTGATGGGTAATCACCGGCTGCAAGTGTTCCCTCTATGGGAGCTCGATATGAGCCGACTACCGGAGGAAGCAAGCAAGATTGCTACAGCGAGGGTGAAGTGGAGCCGAGCCTACCAGCAGAAATACGGTCTTCGCTCGAATGCAGCTGGTGATCTGACAGAATCGCAACGACAGGTCTTTCAGAGTCTCGCCAAGCGTGTCTACCGCAGCCTGGGGCTCAGCGGGTATGCGAGGGTTGATTTTCGACTTGATCCGGCGGGACAGGTCTATGTGCTCGAAGCGAACCCAAACCCGCATATTGCAACAGTCGAGGACTTTGCTTCGTCAGCCGTTAGCGCGGGCCTTCCCTACTCCGCGCTGCTGCAGAGAATCCTTGATCTGGGGCTGCGTTGGCATCCGCACGTCACACCTTCCGACAGAACGACTCCGGTTCCGAGCCGAGTTGGCGAAGGACAGGACGTGCCGGTCATCCCGCCTTGAAGTACAGGACCGATACGGGAGGGAGCGTCAAGACGACGGAGTTGGGAAAGCCGTGGGATGCGATCGGTTCAGCCGTCACGCCGCCTCCGTTGCCAAGGTTACTCCCTCCATAGAGTTCCGCGTCACTATTCAGCAGCTCGCGGTACCAACCGAGCATCGGGACGCCGATGCGGTATCCATGGCGTGGGACTGGTGTGAAGTTGCACACGCAGACGATCTGATTATTAGGATCTTTGGCTTTGCGGAGAAAGGAGATGACAGAATTTTCCGTGTCGTTGATGTCGATCCACTGGAATCCGGTCCAATCGTAGTCGACCTCGTAGAGCGCGGGTTCGGTCCGATACAGCCAATTGAGGTCATGGACGAACCGCTGTAACCCCAGGTGCGGCTCGTACTGGCAGAGATGCCACTGTAGACCATCGTCATGGTTCCATTCCCACCACTGACCGAACTCACCGCCCATGAACAGCATATTCTTGCCGGGATGCCCGTACATGTACCCATAGAGCGCACGCAGGTTTGCGAAACGTTGCCACTCATCTCCGGGCATCTTGTCGAGCAGGGCCTTTTTCCCGTGCACCACTTCGTCGTGGGATAGCACAAGAATGAAGTTTTCATGGAAGGCATACAGTAATCCAAACGTGATCTGATTCTGATGGTGTTTGCGATGGACGGGATCCTTTTCGAAATAATCCAGCATGTCGTGCATCCAACCCATATTCCACTTGAACGTGAAGCCCAAGCCTCCTGTATAGGTGGGTTTTGACACACCCGGCCATGCCGTCGACTCTTCAGCAATCGTGACTGCGCCAGGATGTTCCTGATGGACAAGCACGTTCAATTCCTTGAGGAAAGAGACGGCCGCGAGGTTTTCGTTCCCTCCAAACTGGTTGGGGATCCATTCGCCGGCTTTTCTTCCATAATCTAGGTACAGCATTGAGGCGACTGCATCCACGCGAAGACCGTCGATGTGATACTTGTCCAACCAGAAGAGCGCACTGTTCTGGAGAAAATTCTTCACCTCCACGCGGCCGTAGTTGAAGATGCGGCTCTTCCATTCCGGATGATAGCCGAGGCGCTCGTCCTCGTGGTCGTAGAGATGTGTGCCGTCGAACCAGGCCAAGCCATAGGCATCGTCGGGGAAATGCGCCGGTGCCCAATCCATGATGATGCCGATTCCCGCTTGATGCGCGGCATCGACGAAGGCCATGAAGTCTTCAGGTGAGCCGAATCGGCTGGTGGCGGCAAAGTAGCCGGTGGCCTGGTAGCCCCACGATCCGTCGAAAGGATGCTCGGTAACGGGCATGAGTTCAATGTGGGTGTAGCCCATATATTTGACATAGTGAATGAGTTTGTCGGCCAGTTCGCGATAGGTCAGCCAGCGATTCTCCTCTTCGGGCACCCGCATCCAGGATCCCAGATGCACCTCGTAGATGGACATGGGGGCGGTCAGCGGATCACGTGTGGCGCGGGCGTCCATCCACGCCCGGTCGTTCCATCGGTAGGTGGACAGATTGTGAACGATGGATGCGGTACGAGGACGCAGTTCAGCCGAGAATGCGTAGGGGTCGGCCTTGGTGAAGGGGGCAGTGGCATGGTGGGAGCGGATTTCGTACTTATAAATCGTTCCTTCAGGAATATCGGGGACGAACAATTCCCAGAGACCGGTCGATCCACGCCCGATCATCTGATGGCAGCGACCGTCCCAATGATTGAAGCCGCCGACGACACTGACTCGCATGGCGTTCGGAGCCCAGACGACGAAATGAACCCCGGCAACCCCGTCGACGGTTGTGAGATGGGCCCCCAATCTCTCGTAGCCTTTGAACAGTTTTCCTTCTGAAAACAGGTGGAGATCATGGTCCGTGATCAACGGAGGGAAGGCATAGGGATCATGGCGTTCCGTGACGGTTCCTTGAGAACCGGTGACTCGGACTCGGTAGTTCACCGTGCTCTTCGGTGAGTCCAAGACCGCCTCGTACAACCCTGATTCGTGGATGCGGTTCATCGGTATGGGTTTGCGGCCAGGCGTATCAGGAATAATCTGTGCTTCGCTCGCATCAGGTGCGTAGGCCCGAACTGACAAAGCCTCCCTCCCGTTTATGGTTGTGCGATGAGGGCCCAGCAACTCACGCGGATCCCAATGTTCTGCATTGACGAGTCGTTCGATATGTTCGAGCTGCACCATAGATCTCACCCTCCTTGGCCACTGTTAAGTGATGCCTATCCTAAGCCAGTCGCTCATGCTAAGAAAGGGGGGGGAGCTAAGAAGACAAAGGAGCAACCTGTATATGAAATCGCCGAAAATTGAGCAGGGACGGCAACCTCGCCGACGGACAGAGACGCAAGCGAAGAGTCAGGGGACCGACGGGCGGCTCCGCCAATTGGCAGCCCAATTCGGGGTGGCGACTTCCTATGTGGATGAAGGAGGAGTCCGACGCCAGGTGAGCGAGAAGAGCCTTCGCCAAGTTCTCTCGGTGATGGGTGTGGAAGCGTGGAACTCGCTGCAACTGAGCGAGAGGATGCGCGAGATTCGTTCGGAACGTTGGCGTGAAATGTTGGATCCTGTGATGGTCGTGAGGGTGGATCGACTACCCCGCACGTTTCCCGTCCGGTTGCCTGTGGCAGCCGATCAATTGAGGCGAATCACGCTCGTGTGGAGACTGAGGAAGGAACAGGGTGGGGTGCTGACCGGGCGGGTTGTCGGACGAGGGGTGAACATTCTCGGCAAGGCGATGCTCTATGGCCTTCGACATTGTGAAGTGGCGTTGCCGTTTTCCCGCAAACTGCCACTCGGCTACCATTCGCTGGTTGTGGAAGCCTCGGGACCGGGGATCAACCGGCGTGCTGAGATGACGGTCATTGTTGTGCCGGACCGTTGCTTCCTCCCTCCCGCGATGATGAAGTCCCGTCGGATCTGGGGACTTACGATCCAACTCTACGGCCTCCGCAGCGCCAAGAACTGGGGCATCGGGGATTTTCGGGATCTCAAAGAGATGATTCAGTGGGCCGGGAATGATCTTGGCGCGGACCTGCTGGGAGTAAATCCGCTTCACGCCTTACCGCCTGGGCAAGTCAGCCCCTATTCGCCCTCCAGCCGGCTCTTTCATCATTCGCTCTACCTGGATATTGAAGGGATTCCAGAATTTCGAGACACACCCTCCGTCCAAAAGAAAGTCAGGGCACCGGCCTTTCAAGCCAAACTCACATCGCTGCGCCGGAGCCAGACGGTACAGCATGAAGCTGTTGAGCGGATCAAACGGCAGATGCTGGAAGAGCTCTTTCGCCTGTTCCAGCGGCACCATCTTGCGCGAAAAACCGCCAGAGCTCGTGCCTTTCTCCGGTTCGTTCGGAATGAAGGGGAGGCGCTGCAGCGGTTCGCACTCTTTCGGACGTTAGAGGAGAAGATGTCACATCGCGGGAACGTTGCCGGAACCAATTCGAAAGGGTGGCGTTCCTGGCCGGTAGAATACCAGCATCCTGAGTCCCCGGCGGTCAAACAGGCTGCGAGTCGTTATCAGAACCGCCTGCAGTTCTTCCAGTACGTCGAATGGCACTGCCAGCAACAATTCCAGGCTGTCCAATCGGCGGCGAAGCGCTCAGGCATGGCCATCGGGCTCTATAAGGACATGGCGGTGGGAATCGATCCGGGCGGGGCGGATTCCTGGGCGTTTCAGGACCAATTGGTGGCTGCCGCTTCGGTCGGGACCCCACCGGAACTGTTTTCTCCCAATGGGCAACGGTGGAATCTGTCCCCGTTTCATCCAAGTCGGATTCGCAAGGACGGGTATCGTTTGTTTGCGGATTGTTATCGTCGGGCGATGCAGGCTTGTGGGCTGATCAGAATCGATCATGCCATGGGCCTATTCCGTCTCTTCTGGATTCCAGAAGGACATGTACCGGCCGAAGGGACGTATGTGCGATATCCCGCGGAGGATCTCTTGGGTATCTTAGCGCTCGAAAGCCAAAGAGAGCGAGTGATGGTCATTGGAGAGGATCTGGGAACGGTGACCCCATCGATCCGGACTCGGTTGATGGCGGGGGGCTTACTGTCGTACCGGCTCTTGCTCTTTGAACAAACCGCACGTGGACAGTTTGCAAAACCATCTCGGTTTCCGCAGGCCGCCGCCGCGTCCGTGACGACCCACGACCTGCCGACATTGCGAGGATTTTGGATCGGTCGTGACATCGAGTTGAAGGTTCAACTTGGTCTCTATCGAGACCCGAAATGGCTCAGTCGCGACAGGGTTGCCCGTGCCCGGGACAAGCAAGCGCTGCTGGACGCCTTGGCGAAAGAACGGCTACTGCCGGAGGGCTGTCCGCGAGCAGCCGAGGGGATCCCACAATTGACCGATGAGCTCTGTCGGGCTGTCTATGCCTATGTGGCGCGTACACCAAGTCGAATCGTGTTGATCTCTTTGGAAGACCTGTTGGGGGATATCGAGACGCCGAACGTTCCGGGTGAGCACGCGTATCCGTCGTGGCGGATCAAAGCCGGTCCTCCCGGCAGCACATGGGAGGACTGGACGAAGCTCGATCGGGTGCCTATGATGGCACAAACCATCAGTTCTGAAAGAACTTGAGCTTGAGCAGGTCGCTTCTCCCTGTAGGTACGGTCGCAATATCTGATCGGAAGTCATCCTCATGAGTGAAGAGGGGAAGAAGACGCTCGACTCGACCGCTCGCCTGGCGACACTCATTTTTCTGGTCGGCTTAGGCTATTTGCTCTTTGCCACGTTTCGGCCCTATTTTCCCGCGCTGATCTGGTCTGCCGTTCTATCCTACGGGCTCTATCCGCAGTATTGCAAAATCGTGAAGTTGACCGGTGACCGCCGCTCGCTGAGCGCGTTGGTCATGAGTGTCGCAGTCACGATCGGCGTGATCCTCCCTCTGGCGTATCTGTCATTCCTGATCGGAAAAGAATTGGCACGGACCTACTTGACGGTCGTCTCAGCCTTGGAACAGGGACCGGGAGTGATCGATCAATGGCGCGTCCATCCCTGGGCGACGGTGATCTTAGAGCAGCTTCAGGAATTCCAACGGATGACCGGCACCGATTTGCGTTCCGTCTTAGTCGATAACTTGGCTCAACTCGGGAGTGCGCTCGTGGAACAATTGACCCAGGTTGCAAAGAATGTGCTGGTCGCCTTGATGGAGCTCAGCATCATCCTGCTCTGCACCTTTTACTTTTTCCGCGACGGTAAGAGCATGGTGGATTCATTGAGAGTTGTTCTGCCTCTCGATGAACCGCATCAACAGTTGGTCGTCCACCGATTCGGCGAGGTGGTGAGGGGCGCCGTCCTCGGCAACACGCTCGTGGCTGCACTCGAAGGCATCGTCGGTGGCCTCGCATTTTGGTTTGCCGGGATTCCGGTCCCTCTGCTGTGGGGTGCCGTGATGGGGATCCTGGCGTATTTGCCTCTCGTCGGAGCCGGGATCGTGTGGTTGCCGGTCGCCCTGTACTCATTCATCCAGGGCGACGTTGCAGCCGGGGTGATCCTTTGTGTCTCAGGAGTCATCATCGCTGTCCTCGATTATGTGGTTCGGACCATCGTCGTCGGCGAAGCCTCGAAGTTACATACGATGTTGACGTTCTTTGCGGTCTTAGGTGGCATCCAGTTCTTTGGGCTCGTGGGCATCGTGGCCGGCCCCCTCGTCGTTGCCGTTAGCTTTGCCCTTCTGGATAGCTATCGAACGCAACGGGCCGGCGTGGTGTTCGGAAGCTTCGAGCCATGATCCCATCGTGGCGCCAGTGGGCCGGTCATGTCTGGGGATTCTTCCGATCCGTCGTGGAGAAGTTCTTAGCGGACAACGGGTTCTTTCTCACCAGCGCCCTCGCCTTTAACCTGCTTCTGTATTTCGTCCCGCTGTCGCTGTTGATGGTTTCGATGCTCGGGTACACGGTGCTGGATTCCGAGCGCGCGATGAACGAAGTCCGGTCGGTGTTGCGGGCCTTTCTTCCCCAGTCACAGCAGGCGCTGGCAGAAAACTTGGCGGCGGTCGTCACCGGTCGTGGGCTGCTGGGCCTCGTCGGGGTCGCCTCGTTTATCGTGTTCAGCAGTTTTCTCTTCGGGTCGGTCCGGATCGTGCTCAATCAGGTGTTTCGTGCGCAGCAGACCCGCACGTTCATCAGGGGGATCGGGATTGATCTGCTCATCACACTGCTGGTCGCCGTGTTGCTGCTTGTCGTCGTGCTTAATACATCGTTCGTGACAATTGTGTGGACGTTCGCGGAGAGCTACCCATCGTTGACGCCGGTGTTCATCCCTGCGTTGACGGTGCTGGACCGAGTTCTCGGATTTGTTGGGACGGTGACGCTGTTCTATGTGTTGTATCGTGTGGCTCCCGCGATTACGCTGTGCTCGGAAGCGCTGCTGGTTGGTGCCTTGAGCGCGACATTGTTGTTCCAGTTGGCACGCTGGGGATTTGCCTGGTATGTCTCCATGGCCCAAGAGTCCCTCGTGTTGTACGGCACCCTGGGCGGCCTAATGTTCTTCTTCATGTGGCTCTACTATGCCTCTCTCGTCTTTATTCTTGGAGCAGAAGTCGCCTGGTTCTGGGCCATGCGATCGGATGCGCGTAAAGAGATCTCGCCTGCATGATTCCCGACGGTGACAGGGGTTTCACTGAGCCTGAGCTGATCTACGATTAATACAGGATGCGCAGGTGACGGAGCCTTAGGATTACGGCATGTCACGGACGCGCCGCTCCAAGGCGGCAATCCGTTTTCGTTCCTCCTCCAAGGTCGCGAGCAGCGCACGGGTTTCGCGCGTGTGACGCCAACGCGTCCCGAGTGAGGCGAGGGCACTGAGTGCGGCTCCAATGGCGGTCGAGGAGAGAATCACCAGGACCAAAGAGGTTTCGTGCTCCCAGAAGAGAAACTGAACCGTTACGGGGAATGTGTTTTGTAGTGCGAAGACGGCAATGAGAATCGCCAGACCGAGTGCCACAAATAGAGAAGTCATGATGTCATACCCTCGTAAATCGGCCTAGGCTAACCTCCGGGCCAACTGGTTGAAATGCGTCGCCCTGCTGACACCAGTTTTGGCAGCTAGCCTGCCAATATTGCCCGAGTGATGGATGGTACGCAAGTTGTATCTCCTTCAGTAATGAGTCGAGAGGGCTCACAGAATGCTCAATTTTTCCACAATGTCAGTTTGTATCCTGCCCCTAAAAGCCACATGAGTGCCGAAGTGCCTACGATACGAACATGAAGGCGGGAGCGTGAAGTTTCTTCCGAGGATTGACAGATAATGTTAGGTATGCGATAAATAAGTGACCAATGGGTCATGTATGGGCAGAAGGTCATATTATTACCATAGCGCCTTGGGGGGGAGGTGATTCTTGGTGGTGATTAGTCAGGTCAAATAGCGTCTGTCTGGCGGTTTAGATTGGGAGAAAGAGAGGAAGGTGCGGTTTACGGGCTCAAAATGGTGAAAACGAAAAGGAGTTCTCTTATGAGGAATGTTATTGGGCCAACCGTGGTCATTGTCCTGTCGTTCATTGCGATCGGCTGCGCCTCGAGTGTCACGCCGGTGACCCCGGCAGAACTGGCAGAAACCGAAGCGACTATCCGGAGTGCTGAATCGGCCGGGGCTTTTGATCGTGCTCCGGATCTGCTGCAGAAATCCCGGCAGGCACTCGGTGCGGCACAGCAGGCTTCGGGGAAGGGCGATCACGCGGTGGCGCGGGAACGGCTTCTGGAAACGACCACCTACGCCGAAGCGGCGCGCACCCGGGCTGAAGCCGAACAGAAGAAAGGTGAGTCCGCCATGCTGCGCCAGCAAGCGGACGAATTGGAGGCCAAAGCCACAGAGCTGAAGAAAAAGTTAAAAAATCCGTAGCCTGAGTCTGCCATGAAGTCTGAGAGAGGACGAATAGGTGAGAAAAAAGGAGATGCGACTATGCACGATAGAATTTGGGGTGTAAGCGGTGTTCTCTTGGGTGTTTTGATTATCACTGCCTGTGCGACTCCCGGCCCACCACCCAACGAGCTTGTCGAGGCACGCCTGGCTCTCCAAGATGCCAAGGCTGCGAATGCGGACACACGCGCGACACGTTCATACGACTCCGCAGCAGCCAACCTGGATATTGCCAACAAGTCATGGGACAAAGACCATGATGAGGCGGCCATCCTTCACCAGGCAAGGTTGGCGGAAGCGGAGGCGAGGAAGGCGCAGTACGCAGCAGAAACTCAGGCGGCCGAGGAAGCCATCCGTCGTGAAACGAATCGGAAGAACCGGCATGAATTGGCGTTGCGTGATGCCGAGCTGATCCTGCTCAGGCAAAAAGAGCAGGAAGCGGAGCTTGAACGGATGAAGACTTTGTCCCAAGAGCAGGAACAGGCTCTGCAGAATGCGAAAGCAAAGCTGGCTGCTGAACGGGCTCGCGCGGAGCAGGAGGTCGCACGACTTCGCGAGGAACAGGAAAAACTTGCATTAGACGAACAGGGAAAACTTGCAGCACTGGCGGCTGAGCAAGCTCGTGCTGAACAGGCTGAACGTGAGCTCGCACGGCTTCGCGCGGAGCATGAAAAATCGAAAGCGGAGTTGACGGCGACGTTGTCCCGTTTGGCAAAGGTGCGCGAGGACGCCCGTGGAGTGATCGTGACGTTACCCGGGAACATCTATTTCAACTTTAACAAGGCGGACGTGAAGCCGGCGATGCAAATGCAGCTGACAAAAATCGCAAAGGCTCTGGCTGCCGTACCGGACCAAACTCTGCTGATTGAGGGCCATACAGATTCCATTGGGTCGAACGAGTACAATCTGTCCCTCTCTGAGTCGCGTGCGCAATCGGTTCAAAAGATTCTTCTCGACGGAGGGATTGCGGCCGAGCGGATGGAAATCAAGGGGTATGGGGAAAGCAAACCCATCGCGGACAATGCCACGCCATCCGGTCAGGCTCAAAATCGCCGGGTTGAGATCGTGCTGATACCGACAAAACAGTGAGTGTTGGATGCCAAGAACTGTTGAGCGGAACATATCTCAACCTAGGTGTGCCCTAGCCTGGTAGGCAAGTCGGTCGCCACCAGCTCGACGTAAGAGTCAGCAGTCTGGTGGCGACCCTTGAAATTTTGTCAATTGGTGCATGGCGAACGCTCTCCGTTGACCCCGCCAAAGGCTGTCCAGGCTCGCCAGCCTGATTACCAAGGTGTCTGACGAGGCCTCCTCCATTTCCTCGCTGGTGACGTGACTCGCATCATTTTCAAGCACCATTGATTACCTTGATTTTGTGCTGGAATGGCTTGACAGGCGGTAATGGCGAGTGCTATGAATGACTGAGCAGTCACTTATGGATTAATAGTCATAAGTGACTTAGTGGGATTAGTTGAGGTGATATAAGTGTTGATGGCGATGGTCGGGACAAGCGGCGATCAACAGGGGAGAAGATCTGGTAACCGTCGAAAGTCGGAAGAGAAGGTAGTTCGTGCATTAGGCGTCAATCCGGTTTTACCAGAGAGTGTCAAGAGGGACCGAGATCCCATGAACGCAGAGAGCCATCGACAGGAAGGGAGGCGACATCGGAAGCTCTTGGTGTGGGACCAGGATGGATATTGCCACGAGGGAACAACAGGGTGTATCGGGCGCGCAATGATCTTTATTGAGTCGACGTGGATGGCGCCCGTTGGTTCGGAAGTTACCATCAGTCTCGTTCCGGAAGAAGAGGATGCGGTGGGTCATGAGCTCACTCGAGGAATGGTGGTGTGGCACTGTCCATTAGCCGACGAATTTAGGAATCAGGCGGGGTTCGGGGTTCTCTTTCAGCGGCAGTGTCCACAATTACCTAGTCCGGAGCCGCCGACTGGATCAAAAGAGAGTGTATGAGGACGATACGCGGACCTATCACACAAGTCAGACGTCATGAGGGAAAAATTGGTCGTGCATGGCGAAGAACCTCTCGATCGATAGCCCCGATGATAGGGAAGTGTGGAGTATCGTCTGAACGGGAGCTCGCGTACGGCGCCACAGCTACGAGAGTCAAGAAGGGGTGAGATAAATCAGGGCCACAGTATTGTTACCCAATGAAAGGGGGGTGCACGATGGAAAACGGACGGTATGGGGCGATGGGGTTACTGTTGACATTTATGGCGGGGTGCGTGGTCGGTGGGACTGCAGGGTTACTGTATGCTCCTCAGTCAGGCACTCGAACCCGTCGTCGAATTGCGGATTTTGCCGAGGATGTCCGGGATAAAGCGGGAGATGTCACAGAGCAGGCGACCGAGAAGTTTCAGAAAGCCACGGAGCAAGCGACGGAAAAGTTCCAGAAGGCCACCGAACAGGCAACGGAGAAATTCCAAAAAGCTATTGAACGGGGCCGCAACCTCGTCAACGTATGAGTTCAGTATTGAAAGTTGACGCTCTCTTGGCAAGTGGATAGGTCAAGAGTTCGAAGGAGGACGGCTTATGAGATGCCAACGTTGCAGGGGATGTTTAATTCGGGATTCTTTCGAGGATCTGCGGGATGACACCGGACACCTCCAATTTGAAGGGTGGCGGTGTATTAATTGCGGCGAAGTCGTCGATCCCGTGGTGCTCACGCACCGGGCGGCTGTTCCGCCCAAACCCTATCGAGGGCAAACGAGGGATCGCCGTACGTGGGAGCGAATTGTGCCTGGCATGTTTGAACGGTGCCCAGCTGCGTGAAGCCGGTGTACGGAGCGAATATGGGAAGCCACGATGCGTAGGGCAGTCAGGTTTTCCTCGATTCCATGTGACAACAGAAGGCTGTAACCATACTGTGAGGTGAAAGAAGAAGGTCTAGAAGTACATGACGGTTGCGAGCGAAAGGAGGGAACGAATGACCATCCCAACTCCAGAAAAATGGAAGATGCGAAAGGACGTGGATGTCATTCCTCACCTCTGGTCGATAGTCTTGGCCGGTGGAGAGGGAACGAGGTTGGCTCCGATGATCAAGCAGTGGCTCGGAGAGGATCGTCCGAAACAATATTGCACCTTTACCGGGACAAGATCCATGCTGCAACATACGGTGGATCGGGCGGACACCCTCGCGGATCCAGCGCAGAGGGTGACTGTCGTCGGTGCGAGTCACGAAGAAACCGCACGCAGTCAATTGCATGGTCGAGGTGGGGTTCTTGTGGTGCAACCAGCTAATTGTGATACCGCACCAGGAGTTTTTCTGCCTCTCACCTATGTTCGAGCTGCCGATCCCGACGCGACCGTCGCGATCTATCCATCTGACCACTTCGTTCACCCTGAGGGGCAATTGGTTGAGGCGGTCAGGCATGCCGTCCGTGCGATCGATTTGCTGGAGGATCGGTTGATTCTCTTGGGCATCCAGCCCGATGGAGTCGATCTGGACTATGGGTATATCCAGCTGGATCGGTATGTGGGGGGGTACGGATCCCATTCCCTATGGCACGTGGGGCGGTTTGTTGAGAAACCGAAACGACACCTGGCCAAGACATTGGTGCAGGGACAGGTGCTTTGGAACACGATGATCATTGTGGCAAAAGTCAAAACCCTCTGGAAGTTGGGAACAAAAGTCTTGCCGTCGATGATGAACCTGTTTGAAACCCTCCTGCCGACTGTCGGTGGGGCGAAGGAAGCGCAGGTACTGAAACAGCTCTATGAAGTGATGCCGAAACAGAACTTCTCGATGGATTTTCTCGAGCATGTGTTCAACAAGGCGTCGGTGCTGGATGTCAAGAACGTGCTCTGGTGTGATTGGGGGAGGCCGAAACGGATTGCCCAGGGGCTACGTAAAATCGGGAAGGTTCCGGCGTTTCCGAGCGAATTGGTGGGGGTTGCATAAGGCGCATTGAACGTGAAAAATGGGGTCGTTCAGAAAGCGACGTGCAGACCCTCGCGATCACTCGGTGCAAAATGAATCGCAATGCAGGGATGCTAAGGAGGAATGAATGAAAGAGCCAGTGAAGAAAAAGTCTTCTTCGCCTCGCCCTACCCGTGCACCAAAAGGACCCAAGAAAGAATCGGTCTTGTTTGAATACTTCGATCCATCGGCCAACGTGGTGGCCGTGGTGGGTGACTTCAATCAGTGGAACCCAGAGGGGAAGCCGATGAAACGAGATGCCGGTGGTCTCTGGACGCTCAAGATCTCGTTGCCCCCTGGTACCTACCAATACAAGTTCGTGGTCAACGGAGAGCGATGGGAAGAAGATCCGCTCAACCTCCAACGAGTCATGAACGAGCATGGCACTTTCAATTCCATACGCAGCGTCGGGATCAATGTCGACGAGGGTGCGAGGCCGGTTCCATAGGGAGGTGAAGAGGACGACGATGGGCACACCAGCTAAAGCCTCGCTCTCGCGGGTCGAGCGACGAAAGGCCAGAACAAACAGGCGGCTCTTGGAAGTCGCACGGCGGTTGTTTTCCGAAAAGGGAATCTATTGGGCGAAGATCGAAGACATCACGGAATTAGCCGATCAGGGGAAGGGGACTTTCTACAAGTACTTTGATTCCAAAGAAGCGATCATTTGCGCCTTACTCAAAGAAGGATTGGATAAATTGACGTCCAAGACGGAGGAGGCGGTTCAGTTGGTCGCAGCAGGACCGAAGATTCTTTCGGCGGCCATTGAGGCGCGAGTGGATTTCTTCCTGAGTTGCCCTGAGTATTTACTGTTTTTTCACCAGGTCAGAGGTCTGATGCAGCTTCAGGTTGGTGTGGCGAATGATTTGCTGGCGATCTACAACGCTCACTTGGACCGACTTGCGGCGCTTGTCAAACCGGCCATGAGCGTTGATCAGCTTGGGAGCGCACAGGATATCGCCAGGGCGATGGCAGCCTATACATCGGGAGTGTTGACCTACGATGTGTTGTTCGAAGGTCAGGAATCCACCGAGCGCAGACGCAACTATTTCGTGAACATACTCGATCGGAGCCTTCAGCCGCTGCTGAACGCCGGCAATGGATCTCGGTGAGCCACGAACGACCATGAATATCTGTAACGATCCAGCAGAGAGCACTCACGCGATCACACCGGAATGGCCTCTGCGGTGGAACCTGCTTGCGGAAAGTCTGTGAAGAGCGCAGTATGACGAGGGGAAGGGGAAAACCGATTTGAGTAGCGCGGGAAAGCGCGTATTGGCGATCGTGATGGCCGGAGGCAAAGGCGAACGTCTCATGCCGCTGACGGAAGTCCGGAGCAAGCCGGCAGTGCCGTTCGGAGGAAAGTATCGTATCGTCGACTTCGTCCTGAGCAACTTTTTGAACTCCGATATCATGGCGATGTACGTGCTGGTGCAGTACCGGTCCCAATCGCTGATCGAACATCTGCGACGAGCGTGGCGGATCGGAGGACGCATCAAGCAGCAGTTCATCACGGTCGTCCCTCCGCAAATGAAGGCCGGTGGAGGCTGGTACGAAGGTACCGCCGACGCGGTCTTTCATAATCTGAATCTCATCGAAGATTTTGCGCCGGACCTCGTGGTCGTGTTTGGTGCGGACCATATCTATCGCATGGATATCGCGCAGATGGTGCGGTTCCATCAAGAACGACATGCAGATGTGACGGTCGCGGCCAGGCCCGTCCCGCTCCATGCCGCGCGGGGCTTTGGAATAGTTGAGACTGATGCGGATGATCGAATCGTGGGGTTTTCAGAAAAACCCAAACATCCTAAGCCGATGCCTCATGATCCGGAGCACGCCTTTTCATCGATGGGGAACTATATCTTTGAGACGGATGTCTTGCTGAAGGTGCTGTCCGAGGACGCCCGAAAAGGCGGATCCCACGACTTCGGTCGCGATGTGATTCCGAGAATCATGAAAAAGAATCAGGTGGTGGCCTATAATTTCATGCAGAATGTCGTGCCGGGCCTGAAACCCTATGAGGAGCGGGGATATTGGCGTGATGTCGGCACATTGGAGGCTTACTGGCAGGCGCATATGGATATTCTGGGAGGATGTCCGATTTTCGACCTGCGGAATGGAGAGTGGCCCATCTTGACCGACACGTTCGACGGTCCGACTGCGAGTTTAGCGAAGGCCTATGTTGAGGATTCCATGATCGGGCAGGGGAGTCAGATCCTCGACGCTGAAATTACGCGATCGGTCATCGGTCGTAATGTGCGCATTGAGCCAGGCACCAAGATAGAAGAGTGCATCATCCTTGATGGATCAATTGTCGGCGCCAAGTCGCATCTGCGGCGGGTGGTGGCAGACCGGTTCAACGTGATCCCCGAAGGATCCGAGATGGGATTGAATTCGGCAGTGGATCGCAAACGCTATCATGTCTCACGGTCCAACCTCGTCGTGTTGCCCAGACAATTCCGTGGCATCTCACACGATCGACCAAGAAAGAGTTAGGCAGAGGAAGGAACATCATGAAGAAGCGCAAGCTGAACCTAAACAAGCCGGTGAAGATGCTGACCCTTGTTGCCAACCCAGATTCGTCACTCAGGCCAGCCAGCACGGAACTGGTTCCGCTAGGGGCTCGGGTGCATCTGTCATCCAGCCGTGCAGGGCGTCTCGCGCGGGCCTGTTCCCAACAAGCGGCCGTCATGGTCTACTGGTTGCGCGGAGCGTCTCTGAGGGCAGCGGAAGTGGGTGGAGTGATTCGAGAGGGAGTGACGAGGGCTATCCAGCGGATTCGACCCCGATCTGAGACCCCTGATGGGCACTTACAGATCGCAGCGCCCGCTACTCTGGAGGCGGTACCACATGAGACCGATCTCGCTCACGAGGTTCGCATGTTACGGGCGCAAGTGCAGACGCAGAACAAGATCTTGGCGGAGTTGACCTATGTTTTGATGGACGAGCGGAAACGAGTGCGCGAGTCGGATCAGCTTGTCGGCCAGTATGACCGGCGAAGCGAAAACAAATTATTGCAGGTCCTGCAGGCGAATATGGGCGACGGCGGGAACTGGGAGCATTCAAAACCGACAAGTGCCCGCGTGGACGCCGACTAGGTATTTCTTCGTCATTTCATTCGAACCTTGGGGGTGTTGCTCAGCGTGATGCACCGTGCGTCGTGCATCCTGTCCATATCGATTATGATGCCACGCATACCAGTCGCCACCTACCGCATACAGCTTAATCGGACATTCCGCTTCCAAGATGCGACGCAACTCGTTCCCTATTTGAACGACCTTGGTATTACTGATCTGTATTGTTCACCCTATTTTAGGGCCGTGCCGGGCAGCATGCATGGGTATGACGTGGTTGATCCGACGACCTTAAACCCGGAAATCGGGACCGAAGAGGATTACCACGCGATGATCGACGAGTTGCATCAACGTGGAATGGGACACGTGCTGGACGTCGTGCCGAACCATATGGGCATCACCCAACAGATCAACGCCTGGTGGCAGGATGTGCTTGAGAACGGGCCTAGCTCACGGTATGCGTCGTTTTTCGATATTGATTGGGACCCGCTCAAGATCGAATTGCGGAACAAGGTGCTCCTGCCGATCCTCGGTAACCAATATGGGGTCGTGCTGGAAGACCAAGAGTTACAGATAGAATATCAGGACGGACGATATATCATCCGCTATTACGAACATCGTCTCCCCGTGGCCCCCAAAGCGTCTGTTCGTATCCTATCCCATCGCCTCAAAGAGCTTGCCGACGCAGAGGGGCCCGAGAGCCCCCATGTGATGGAACTGGAGAGTATCATCACGGCCCTGACGCGGTTACCGCCGCGAGACGCCCGTGACCCAGCGGCGGTCCTCGAGCGGTATCGAGAGAAAGAAGTTGTTCGTCGCCGTCTATCGGCTTTGCTGGAAAGCAATGCGACGATCCGGAGCTTTCTGGACGAGAACGTGCGACAGATCAACGGGATTAAAGGCGATCCACACAGTTTCGACCTCCTCGACGATCTCTTGAACGATCAGGCGTACCGCCTGGCCGACTGGCGGGTGGCGGCCGAAGAGATCAACTACCGGAGGTTTTTCGATATCAACGAGCTTGCTGCGCTGAGAATGGAAAACCCGGAGGTCTTCGAAGCCACGCATCAGTTGGTCTTTCGATTGCTCAAAGAAGGAGCCGTGACCGGGCTTCGGATCGACCATGTCGATGGTCTCTACGACCCGGCCGACTATCTCCAGAAGCTTCAGGGGTGGGTGCGAAGAGAATGGCCGGAGGTCGGTGAATCCGAAAGCCGTCCGCTGTATCTGCTTGTCGAAAAGATCCTTGGCGCCAATGAACGGATTCCCGAGACCTGGACGGTTCATGGCACGACCGGCTACGAGTTTTTGGCGCTCGTGAACGGGCTCTTTGTGAATCGTGCCAATGAGCGCGCTGTCGATGCGGCCTATACTCGTTTCGTCGACAATGAAGAACCGTTCGACGAGCTGGCCTACCGATGCAAGCAGTTGATCATGAACGTCGCGATGGCGAGCGAGTTGAACGTCCTAGGCCATCAATTGAATCGGTTATCGGAACGGGATCGACGCTCTCAGGACTATACGTTGAATAGTCTCACGCATGCGATCCGGGAGATCATCGCCTGTTTCCCGGTCTACCGAACGTATATTACTGGGGCGCCGGAGGGGATACTGGATCGAGACCGGGCGTTTATTTGGCAGGCTGTGACGAGGGCCAAACGGCGCAATCCGGCGCTCAGCGGGTCGGTATTCGACTTCGTCCGTGATCTACTCTTGCAACCGGCCGATGCTCACAAGGCTCACGATGAAGAGCGGCTTCGCTTCGTCATGAAGTTTCAACAGACGACGAGTCCGGTCACGGCGAAAGGGATCGAAGATACGGCCTTCTACCGGTACCACCGGCTGGTCTCATTGAACGAAGTGGGGGCCGATCCGCAACACTTCGGCATCACGCCGACGATGGCCCATCAACAGTTGAAGGAACGGCAGGGCCGATGGCCGGCTACCCTCTCAACCACCGCCACGCATGACACCAAACGAGGTGAGGATGTCCGCATGCGAATCGCGGTGCTGTCAGAGATGCCGAAGCTCTGGAGCCAGCGAGTGACCCAGTGGAGCAAGGCGAATCGCAAGTGGAAGATGTCGGGAGAATTGGGGCTCATGCCGACCGCCCATGACGAATACCTCCTGTACCAAACCTTACTCGGCGCTTGGCCGCTGGCCCAACTCGATGAGCAACAATATGAGGGGTTTTGCGCAAGAATCCAGAACTATATGAACAAAGCGATCAGAGAAGCCAAGCTCCATACAAGTTGGATCAATCCGGATCATGAGTATGAAGAGGCCATGCGCCAGTTTGTGGCGAGAGTCCTCAATCGAGCCGACGCGAAAGACTTCCTCGATGATTTTCTTCCATTCCAGCGGAGGATCGCACAGTACGGCATCTACAACTCGCTGGCGCAACTGCTGATCAAGATCACCGCCCCCGGCGTCCCGGATTTCTACCAAGGCACGGAGTTCTGGGATCTCAATTTGGTCGACCCGGACAATCGCCGTCCCGTGGACTATGGGATGAGGCAGACTGTCTTAGCCTCGTTGCGGTCAGCCGGAGACTCTGTTCAGGACCGACAAACCCTCTTGCGCGATCTCCTGACGCATCGGGCCGACGGGCGGATCAAGCTGTGGCTCACCACAGAAGGCTTGCGGTATCGCCAAGCGCATGCGGGGTTGTTCCAACAAGGCGAGTACGTTCCGCTCCAAGTCTTTGGACCGAAGCGGGAGCACCTCTTTGCATTCGCACGCATTCATGGAGACCAGGCCGTCGTCGTCGCCGTTCCTCGCCTGCTAACCGGTGTGATCGAAGATCCTACCGAGCTCCCGGTCGGCGAGCGGGTATGGGGTGACACCAAGGTGACGATGCCATCGTGGAAAGAAGGGTCTCCTTACCGGAATGTTCTCACCGGGAAACACTTGGTCACTATTCAAGACGACGGTCGTCAGGCCGTGGGTGTGGCTGAGGTCCTGGCTGAGTGCCCGGTCGCGTTAATAGAACGGATGGCCTGATTATATTGCCAAAGGAGGTAGTCTACGTGGGGGCCAAGGCGAAATCGAAATCTGAAACGTGGTCGCCGATCATCATCGAAAAGGTGGACCCCGAGGTCGATAGTGGGCGGTATCCGATCAAGCGTGAAGTCGGAGATCGGCTCGAGGTATCCGCCGACATTTTCAAAGAAGGACATGACGTGCTGGCCGCCGTGCTTCGGTATCGGACGATCAACGAAACGACGTGGCACGAGGCGGCGATGTCGCACGTCGATAACGATCGCTGGTCCGGCCACTTCGACCTTCAGGAGAACACGCGCTATCTCTACACCATCGGAGCGTTCACCAACACATTCGAATCATGGCGCCAGGAGGTGACCAAGAAATCGCAGGCAGGTGAACGCATCGAGAGCGAGCTTCTGGAAGGACGAGCCTTGGTCGAAGGGGCGGCGAAACGGGCGACGGGACAGGATAAAGCCAGACTCAATGAATTACTGAAGCAATGGCGGTCGTCGGATACCCAGGAGGCTCAGCTCGCTGTAGCGCTCAGCGAGGAACTCGCGCAACTGGTCGAACGTCATCAAGAACGTACGGCTTGGACGGTTTACGATCGGGAGCTCAAGGTGGTGGTCGATCGCGTCCGTGCGCGCTACGGAGCTTGGTATGAAATCTTCCCCCGTTCACAGGGAACGATCCCAGGCAAGGGTTCGACGTTCCAGGAGTGTGAACAGCGATTGCCCGCGATCAAGGCCATGGGATTTGATGTGCTGTATCTCACGCCGGTCCACCCAATCGGCCGTACGAACCGCAAGGGAAAGAACAACTCCCTCATTCCGATTCCGACGGATCCTGGCAGCCCCTATGCGATTGGGAACGAACAAGGGGGCCATGATGCGGTGGAGCCGAGCCTCGGCACGATCGCAGATTTTGACCGATTCGAAAAGGCCGTCCGCGCCCAGGGTATGGAACTGGCCATGGATTTTGCCATCAATTGCTCGCCGGACCATCCCTACGTCAAAGAACATCCCGAGTGGTTTGCGCATCGTCCGGACGGGACGATCAAGTACGCGGAAAATCCACCCAAGAAGTATCAGGATATCTACAACGTCGACTTTTACTGCAAAGACTGGTTTGGGCTCTGGAACGAGATGAAGCGCGTGATTCTGTTCTGGGCTGATCACGGAGTGAAGATTTTTCGTGTCGATAATCCCCATACGAAGCCGGTGGCCTTTTGGGAATGGCTGATCCGCGAAGTGCAGGATCGTCACCCGGACGCCATCTTCTTGTCCGAAGCCTTCACCAGACCCAAAATGATGAAGGTGCTGGCGAAAGCAGGTTTTACTCAATCCTACACCTACTTCACGTGGCGCAATTTCAAACAGGAACTCACGGACTATCTGATCGAACTGTCGCGCAGTGAGATGAAGGAGTATTTCCGGCCGAATTTCTTCACAAATACACCGGACATTCTGCCGGAGATTCTTCAGCAAGGCGGCCGACCTGCGTTCAAATTCCGGCTGGTCCTTGCAGCGACGTTGTCCCCTTCCTATGGCATCTACAGCGGGTACGAGGTGTGCGAAAACCGAGCGTTGCCGGGGAAAGAGGAATATCTGGATTCGGAGAAATATGAGATTACGGTGTGGGACTGGGATCGCCCCGGCCATATCGTCGACTATGTGACGTTGCTCAATCGAATCAGGCAGGAAAATCCCGCGCTGCATGAACTGGAAAATCTGGAATTCTATGAGTCGAGCAACGATCAGGTTCTGTTCTATGGAAAAAGTACGGTCGATAAGAAGAACTCAGTGCTGGTGGCCGTTAATCTCAGCCCGTTCCAGTCTCAAGACGCCCATCTTCGGATTCCAATCGCAGCGCTCGGTATCAAGCCGGATGAAACGTATCAATTGCACAATATGATCACCGATCAGCGCGACCTCATGATAGGCGACAGTTACATCCTACGATTGGATCCGCAGGTCGAGCCGGCTGCGATTTTCGTGGTACGGCGATGGACCCATCGAGAGCAAGAGTTCGATTACTTCTTCTGAGAGGCGAGAGATGTCAGTGACGGGACAATCTCCGTGGACTGATCAGGTCCGTTCCGCGCTCGAAGCGCAGGGGCGGGGACCGGTCATCGAGTATCTCCAGCGGCAGCGATGGTTTCGCGGTAAAGGCAGGTCGGTGGCGGACGTGCGATTCGTCGATGGATTTGAGTTGTCATCTGGGACCGTCCCCCATGTGCTGGCGGTACTGCTGGTGGAATATCGAGGAGGGGGGCAAGAACGCTATGCCGCGCCGCTCTCAGTCCGACCCAGACTGGAGGGGGATGATGCCGTGGCCATCGCTGCGCTAAGCGACTCCACCGCTCAGCTATGGGTCTGTGATGCCACGCGGGACGACGATGTCTGGCGCGCCTTGTACGCCGCCGTCGGAGGGGAAAGGGAGATCATCGGGCATGCGGATTGTCTGGCAGGAAAGGTCATGCCTGGAACGCAGAAGGAATGGGCTGCACCAGTTGATCGCGTGAAAGTCCTTTCGGCTGAACAGAGCAACACCTCAGTTGTGCTTGACAGGCGGGTGATCATGAAATTGATCCGAAAGCTGGACATGGGTATTAATCCGGACGGCGAGGTCCTGGAGTTTCTCACCACGCAGACCTCCTGCCGCGACATCCCGCCGTTGCTCGGCCTCATGAATTATCACGACTGTCAAACCGAGGAGATGGCGGCTGAGGGAACCATTCTCGTGGCCCAAGGGTTTGTCCCGAACAAAGGGGATGGGTGGAACTATATCCTCTTGCGGTTGGAAGAATTGCTGAACACAGCAAAAGCACGACGTGAAATGTCCGATACCCTCTTGGGCGAGATCCGCCACCTAGGATTGGTCACAGGCAGGCTCCACCTCGCGTTGGCATCGAATGCGGAGCTGGAGGCCTTTCGCCCCGAACCGACTACGGACCAGGACGTCGAAGGGTGGCAGGGGAAGATGACGCAGTTACTTGCCGATGTCTGTCGCGATCTGCGGGGGATGCTGGTCGAGCAACAGGCGTTGATCGGACTGTCCCTCGACGAACCGGACCGTCTTGAGAGGGTCTGCCGGACTCGTTTTGAGAACCTTCACCTGTTGGCGAATGGGCACACGGCGAAGATTCGCTGTCATGGTGACTATCATCTCGGCCAGGTTCTCAAAACGGACGACGGATTCGTGGTGATTGATTTCGAGGGGGAGCCGGCGCGGCCGCTCAAAGAGCGACGAGCGAAGCACTGTCCTCTCAAGGATGTCGCGGGCATGTTGCGGTCGTTCAACTACGCTACGCATGCCGTGCTGAAACAGGGTCGGCCGTTTTCTGCCACTGATCGTGACGTCATCATGGAATGGGAGCGTGCCGCGCGTACAGCATTTCTCGATGGGTATCGCTCGGTCGCCAAACCCGATGAGGCGGCATTCCTGCCCGACACGTGGGAGGACGTGGTGCGGGTGCTTCAGGTCTATGAACTCGACAAAGCGCTGTATGAATTACAGTACGAGTTGCATAATAGGCCGGATTGGCTACCGATTCCGCTGCAAGGTATTCGAAGCCTTGCGCTGGAGGAGGTGGCGTAAGGTGATTGGGGAATCCGATGGCGTATAAACCGATCGGAGATTATGGAGTCATTGGGGACCTCCATACCGTGGCCCTGGTGGGGAAGGATGGGTCGATCGATTGGTGTTGCTTCCCTCACTTCGATTCACCCAGCTTGTTCGGCGCGTTGCTGGATGACCGGCGAGGTGGGCGGTTCCGCATAGCTCCACCCGACGATGGAAAACGACAACAACTCTATTTGCCCGAAACCAACGTGCTCTTGACCCGTTTTCTGCACCATGACGGTGTCGGCGAGGTAACGGATTTCATGCCGATCGAAGGCGATGAGCCGGGAGTGCATGCGACGCGACATCAGATTATTCGTATGGTCAAGGTGGTCAGAGGCAAAATTCGGTTTCGGTTGGAGTGTCATCCCGCGTTCAACTTCGGCCGGGATGATCATCGTGTCGCGACGCTCCAGGCCGGGGCAATCTTTCGATCGGCCTCGTTGACGATCGGATTGGTGAGTCCCGTGCCGCTGACGACGAGGCAGGGAGGCGTGGAGGCGGAGTTTGTCTTGGAAGAAGGGCAGCAGATCACCTTCGTTCTCGTGCAACTGGAGTCGGAAACGAGCGAGAGCGTCCTTGATGTCCCTCAAACGGCTGAAACTGCGTTGCGCGAGACCGTGGCCTATTGGCGGAAGTGGTTGAGCCAATGTCGCTACACCGGGAGATGGCGTGAAATGGTCCAACGCTCGGCGTTGACATTGAAGCTCCTGACCTATGCACCGACCGGTGCGATCGTCGCCGCGCCGACCACCAGCCTACCGGAATCGTTGGGTGGGGAGAGGAATTGGGACTACCGCTACACTTGGATTCGAGATGCGGCCTTCACCTTGTATGCGCTGTTGCGCCTTGGTTTTTCGAAAGAGGCCGGTCGCTTCATGCAGTGGCTCGAAGCCCGCTGTCACGATCTTAACCGTGATTGCTCCTTGCAAGTCCTTTACGGTATCGATGGGCGTCGAATTACACAGGAGGACATCCTTTCCCACTGGGAAGGGTATCAGGGCTCGTCGCCGGTCCGTATCGGCAATGGCGCGGCTTCACAACGCCAATTGGACATGTATGGCGCATTGATGGATGCAGCCTATCTCTATAATAAGCATGGATCACCCATCAGCTACGACAGCTGGATGGGACTGACGCGCCTACTGGACTACGTCTGTGCCAACTGGGACAAGCCTGATGAAGGAATCTGGGAGGTGCGAGGGGGGCAGCGTCAATTTGTGTATTCGAAAGTCATGTGCTGGGTTGCGCTCGACCGAGGCATTCGCCTTGCGGACAAGAGAGGATTTCCCGCCGATCGCGCTAAATGGATCGATGTGAGAGACCGGATTTATCGTGACGTCATGCACTATGGTTGGGATCATGAGCGCCGCTCTTTTGTGCAGGAATATGGAGGCCATGCGTTGGATGCCAGTGCGTTGATTCTGCCGCTCGTATTTTTTCTTTCGCCGACCGATCCACGTATGCAATCCACCATCAAACAGATCATATCCGACCTGGCGTCCGATGCATTGGTCTTTCGATACCTTCAGGAGGAGGCTGCTCCCGACGGCTTATCCGGCCAGGAGGGAACCTTTACACTCTGTTCATTCTGGCTGGTTGAGGCGTTGACCAGAGCTGGGCGATTGGAAGAGGCTCGACTGATTTTCGAAAAGATCTTGAGCTATGCCAGTCACTTGGGTCTCTATGCGGAAGAGTTGTCCCTGACAGGAGAACAGTTGGGCAATTTCCCACAGGCTTTCGCCCACATCGGCTTGATCAGTGCCGCCTATAACCTTGACCGAGCTCTTGGCTCACAGCGATTTCCGGCCGCGTGACGGTTCATCAAGAGGAAGAGACATCGTCTATCATGACAACAACGAGCAGTGACGGCGCATTTCGGTTCCTCGGGTGCAGCGAGATACAGGAAATTCTCGGGAAGCAGGCGGAAGATGAGCGTACCCTGGCTGAATTGTTAGAAGAGGTACCGCTCGATTCCATTTACTTTCATACCCATAGTTTTTTCTTGCGCCATCGGTTCATTGAACGGACCTATCCCAACGATTTTGCAGAATGGGTGGGCGAGCAGGTGCGCGATCATGTGCTTGCGGAACGGTTGTCGGTCGTGGATCCGTTCGAATATCCGAGCCTGGAGGCCTTGCGGGAAGAACTGATCTCTCTGATCGACGACCACCTATCCGGTCTCGCCACGGTGCCTCGCGCAGGGTTCGGTGCCCCGTTCTACTTTAACCGGTCGCGTATTCTGGAAGTCCCGACCGGGTTGGAAGCGCGAACGCTACGGGAATTTCGTGCCGCGATTTCAGAAGTGGATGTCAGTGTGATCTACTTCCATGTGTTCGAATCGCACCTGCGCCTGCAACGAGAGGAAAACGATTTTTCAGCTTGGATTCGGCATGGCTTGAGGCTGACCGAATTAGCCGACCGCATGAAGGCGCTGAATCCCTACCTTGGCAGCCTGGAACGGTTGCGGTCCAGCCTGTTGAATATGTGCGACGATCAATTGGCTAGGGGTGGGTAAGGATAGGAGCTGGACAGGACGCGATGGTGAGCAACGATCCGTTTTGGTACAAGGACGCGGTGTTCTATGAGATCCATGTGAAGGCCTATGCCGATGGCAATGGAGACGGCATCGGGGACTTTCAGGGTTTAATCGGAAAGCTGGACTATCTCGAATGGCTCGGGGTGGATTGCATCTGGCTGTTACCGTTTTATCCTTCGCCGCTCAGGGACGATGGCTATGACGTGGCAGATTTTCTCACCGTGGCTGAACAGTACGGCACGATGCAGGATGTCAAACAGCTGTTGGATGAGGCCCATCGACGCGGGATTCGTGTCATCGTCGACCTGGTCCTCAATCACACCTCCGATCGCCATGCGTGGTTCCAGGAATCGCGTCAGTCTCCTCACTCGTCCAAACGCGGGTTCTATGTGTGGAGCGACACCGATCGCAAGTACGGGAAGGCCAGAATCATCTTCATCGACACGGAAAAATCCAATTGGACCTGGGATCCTGAAGCGAAGGCGTTCTATTGGCACCGATTTTTCAGTCACCAGCCGGACTTGAATTATGACAATCCAGAAGTCCGCCAGGCCATGCTGGACATCATGACCTTTTGGCTGGATCAGGGGCTGGACGGGTTTCGGTGCGATGCGGTTCCGTATTTGTTTGAGCGTGAAGGCACCATCTGCGAAAACTTACCCGAGACGCACGACTATCTGAAGGACATCCGCCGGCGGATCGATGCCTCTTATCAGGGACGTATTTTGTTGGCTGAAGCGAACCAATGGCCGACGGATGTGCGGCCATATTTCGGTGATGGTGATGAGTTTCACATGGCTTTTCACTTTCCCCTCATGCCCAGGCTCTACATGGGGGTACGGAGTGAAACGCGCGATCCCATCATCGACATGTTTACGCACACGCCGGAGATTCCGCCGAACTGCCAGTGGTGCCTCTTCCTCCGAAACCATGACGAGCTCACGCTCGAAATGTGTTCCGGTGAGGAGCGGGACTACATGTATTACACCTATGCGCGCGACCCATCGATGCGGCGGAACATCGGCATCGGCCGTCGGCTGGCTCCGTTGTTGGAGAACGACCGTAGAAAGATCGAGCTTCTCCATAGCCTCGTCTTCACGCTGCCCGGCAGTCCCATCATCTATTACGGCGACGAAATCGGGATGGGGGACAACCTGAAGCTGAAGGATCGTGACGGGGTGAGGACTCCCATGCAGTGGACGATGGATCGGAATGCGGGGTTTTCCTCATGTGACGCGGATCGACTCTATTTGCCGGTCGTGGCAGATGCCTTGTATGGATACCAAGCGGTCAACGTTGAGTCGCAGAAGGAGGCGCCACATTCGCTTCTCCATTGGATGAAGCGGATGATCGCAGCCCGCAAGCAATTTCCCGCGTTTGGACGAGGGGCGATCACGTTTCTGCGGCCGGCCAACGGCAAGGTCCTGGCCTATCTTCGAGAGCATGAGGGCGTCGTGCTGCTACTCGTTCACAATCTTGCTGGATCGGCGCAATCGGTCGAATTGGATCTGAAAGGATTTGCCGGCTCGACGCCGGTCGAACTATTGGGAGAAGCGCGCTTCCCCACGGTGACGGAACGTCCCTACGTCTTGACGTTGGCACCCTACGGATTCTATTGGCTCAACCTCATGCGGAAGCCTGCGGATGGTGAGTCGTACGGTATCGAACAGACGGTGTTGTAACGATGCAACGGGCGACAAGGAGGGAACGGGGATCATGATCAGCGAGCTGGAGCAGTACCGGGAAGTCGCTCCCAAGGGTACGATCGACTTTCTGCGTCGGCTGAGCGATCTGGTGCAGGACAAACAGTTTCTCCATATCAGCGCCGTGCGCTACGGGGGCGGAATGGCGGAGATCTTGAGACGGCTTGTGCCGGTCATGAAAGCCCTCGGTGTCGAAGCCCGTTGGGAGGTCATAGCCGGAACACAGGAGTTTTCCGATGTGACAAGACGGATTGCCGACGGATTGCAGGGGAGACCTGAAACGATCACCAATGAGATGTACGAGACCTATCTCGATATCACGGCCAGAAACGGGAGGGCACTGAACCTCGATTCGGACTTAGTGGTCGTGCACGATCCGCAGCCGGCCGCCTTGATCGACCATCGGAAAGGCGGTAAGTGGGTATGGCGTTGTCACTTGGACGTGGGCCGTCCTTACCGCTCGATCTGGAGTCTGTTCCGACGACACGTCGTGAAATATGACGCGGCGGTCTTCTCGTTGCCGGGATTTGCCCAACGGCTGCCGATCCCAAAGTTTTTGATCTATCCGTCGATCGACCCGCTGACGGAAAAAAATCGAGAACTCTCTCGTGCCGAAATCGCGCAGGGGCTCGATCGCTTCGGCATCGCCAAAGGCAAACCGATTCTTCTACAGGTGGCCCGTTTCGACCGCTTCAAAGATCAGATCGGCACGATTCGAGCTTATCGGATGGTCAAGAAGCATCATAATTGTCAGCTTGTTTTGGCCGGCGGCGGAGTGCTTCACGATTCAGAAGGAGAAGCGGTGCTGGCAGAAGTGCAACAGGCGGCCGGCAACGATCCGGACATTCACATCCTTCAGCTGCCGCCCGAGGCTGATCGAGAGATCAACGTGTTACAACGGGCGGCCTCCGTCGTGGTTCAGAAAGCCCTGAAGGAAGGGTTCGGCGTGGCCGTGTCCGAAGCTATGTGGAAAGGGAAGCCGGTCATCGGGGGAACTGCCGGTGGCGTCTCCGCACAAATCGTCGATGGTACTACGGGATTTGTCGTCCATTCGGTTGAAGGTGCGGCGTTCCGTATCCGCTATCTTCTCAGCAATCCCGGAGTCATGACGAGGATGGGTGCGTCGGCGAAGGAGCATGTGCGACGTAATTTTCTCATCACTCGGCACTTAGGTGACCACCTCACCCTGTTAAAGCTCCTGTGCCACGAGTGACCCATGGATCAGCCTACACCGAATGAGCATCCCCTTGCTGAGCCGTACCTGCCGGAATCGGTCCGTGAACGGCTGGGCCAGTCGGACCCAACCGACATCGTCGTAGGTGTGCTCACGTTTAATGACGGAACAACAGCGCCGACTGTGGCCAAGGTGCTGCTCGATGGATTTCGTCGCTCTGTCCCAGAGCGGAAGGTGCTGCTGGTTAATTGTGACGCCGGTTCGCAAGACGGCACGGCGGATCTCATCGAGCAAGCGGTCGGACGTGACGCGGCGTTTTGGCCGGTTCGCCATCCGGTTTTGGGGTCGTCGTTGCATGTCGTCTCGGAGTCCGGAGTACCGGGCCGCGACGTGGCGATACGGCTCCTTGCCACGGTAACCGAGCGGCTTACGGCCAAGCTTTGCCTAATCGTCGACGGCAATCTGAAATCGGCTGATCAACGCTGGTCCGAACTGCTCACGTCGCCCATTCTCGATAAAGGCGCAGATTGTGTACTGCCTCAATTCTCACGCAATCGGTACGAAGGCACCTTGACCAACACCTTGCTGGCCCCCCTCACCCGAGCGTTGTACGGAAAGCGATTGACCTATCATCAGGGAGGAGCCTATGCCTTCTCCGATCAGTTCATCCGGTCGTTGTTGCTGTCGCAACCGTGGGACGACGAGATCGCCCTGTACGGAATCGACGGATGGGTGACGACGCTGGCAGCAGCTGAAGCGGCGGACGTTTGTGAGGCGATGCTCGGCCCCCGCGTGCGGCAGGCCAAGCCGATGGCGGATCTCTCGACAATCCTCGCTCAGTCCGTCGGCTGCATCTTTCACATGATGGAACGCTATCAAAGTATATGGGAACCGGTGAAAGGATCGAGGATGGTTTCGACGATCGGAGAACCGGCCGGATTGGGGGAGTCTGTCGGAGCCCTGCATGTCGAACGGATGATCCATGGGTTTCGCCAGGGGCTGCGCGATCTGGTCCCGATTTGGCAGATCGTATTGGCGCCGGACACGTTTCAACAAATCTTGGAACTGGGTATTGATGAGGCGGATAGTTTTCGGTTTCCCTCCAGTCTCTGGGTACAAGTCGTCTATGACTTGGCCCTGGCCTATCACGATAGGCTCCTCCACCGTGAGCATTTGCTCAAGTCACTGACGCAGCTGTACCTTGGCTATACCGCGTCGCTGATCCTGACGACACGCGCGCTACCCGTGAAGCGCGTGGAAGAGGAACTGGAGCGGTTGGCCGTCGAGTACGAAACCATGAAGCCGTATTTGATTCAGCGATGGAGGTGGAGCGATGGGTAATGTGTGGGGCGACGCGATAGTGGAAGCGTTTCGCGACATGATGATGCGGATGGCGCTCTTACTCCCAAAGTTACTCGCCCTGATGAGCTTCATCGTGGTTGGTATTCTCGTTGGGTTGACGATGAAAGCGGTCCTTCAGCACCTGCTACGAGCAGCACGCGTCGATGTGTTGAGCGAGCGATGGGGATTGCAGGCGTCGTTAGCGAAGGCAGGGCTCAAGCAACCGTTCTCCCAGGTCGTGGGTCGTCTGGCCTTCTGGACCGTGTTTGTCATCTTCGTTTTCATGGGTGTGGATGCGCTGGGGTTGCCGACGACCGCCGACCTGATGGGGCAACTCTTGGGCTATTTGCCGAGCGTGATTGCGGCCGGACTCTTGATCCTGGTCGGTGTCTTGATGGGCAACTTCTTGGCGGAGGCGACGTTGATCGCGATGGTCAACGCGCAGATTCAAGAGGCGAGGTTCATCGCCGGTCTGGTGCGCTGGGGGATTTTTCTCTTTACGGCGGCCATGGTCTTGACGCAGCTCGGTATCGCCAAGGAAATCGTTGTGGCCGCATTCAGCATCGTGTTTGGAGGCGTGGTCATCGCCCTGGCGATCGCCGTCGGACTGGGAGGCCGGAACATCGCGCGCGATGCGCTGGAACGGCGATGGGGGAAGGCGAAGGATCAGGATAAGGAAGAGCGAGACGAGATGGTGCATCTATAGACCGGGGTCTGCCGAGGGCGACATAAGCGGGGAGGCATGGCAAAGCCGATGTCGCTCGTTCATCGCTTTGCTCAGAGGCATCAACCTTTGTCAGGAAGTGGACTCGGATCTTAAAGACCCCTCTTTAGGAGGCTCCACGTCCTTGGCCCAACAATGCCGTCCGGTTTGAGACCATGCTGTTTTTGAAAACGGGCGACGGCTCTATTCGTGGCAGGACCGTAGCGCCCGTCTACAGTGAGACGATGACCGAATCGGCGTAAGGCTTTCTGGAGCCGTATGACATCACGTCCTGTGAGAGGTGGACGTTGGAGTGAGAGGTGTCTGATGAGTTTTGATACCCGAGTGTTTGGTAGAAGTGCCCGCTCGGTACGTGGACCGACGATACCATCAGGTTTGATTCCGTTGTAGCGTTGAAACCAACGAACGGCTGCAGCTGTGTCGCTCCCATAGACGCCGTCGACTTGAATCGGGAGTCCTTGGCGCTTCAAGAGCCGTTGAATACGCGCCACGCGCGGCCCTTTCATCAGGGAGCGTTTGACCCGCAAGGGAGCGTACGAGCCCTTTTTCAGGACCGACCGTTTTGACTTTGAGGTGAGACGGGAGGAAGATGGTTTGACTGACGCCCCTGGTCTCTTCGCGGTCAAGACCTCGATGCGGTCCCGCAGGACCCTATTCTCTCGTTCCTGTTCTTCTATCGTGCGCTGCATGGAGGCGTGTCGCGCTCGCAACTCCGAGTCGTCCTGTTCGAATGTGATCTTCTCCACCACAGTCTCGTTCAGGTCTGTGTGCAGTTCATCGATCTGCGTCTCCAGGGCCGGAGGCGAGAAGTCGCAACCGGTTAGACTCAGCATACCGAGAAGCGACGCAGTCGTGAGCGCGGTGGCAGAAATCTGGCTGAAGGATCCTGAAAATATTAGACGATCATCCATGAACGATTACTCCATTGCAGCTTCCGTTGTTGATATCGGGTGTGGTGGAAGCGACAACGATCATTCTGACCGGCGCGATCAACATTCTTCGCCTTCCTCGAGGAAGGAATCGTAACACTGTTGATGCCAGACAAGGACGTCTTTGTCCGAAGGGGACGCAACAGATGTGGTTTCTACGAGAGCGCTGTCCTGTCGCAGATCGACGGTTTCACCACAGCCCTGGCATTCTTGCTGTCTCGACTTGTGTAAGAACGGTTTGTTTCCGTTATCGGTGTTCATGGGTACCTCTCTGGTGTGCAAGTCCCGACATCCGTAAGGATGTGCGCATGTGCAGACGCACGAGGGGACAGCGTGTGTGGATTCGAAAGCCAACCTCCTAATGGTGAATCGTCAGGTACCGAATCGGGCGTCTCATTCGAGAACGCGCGGACCAGCGCCGTCGCCGTGCCCACTTGAGCACAGATCCACACATGACGACGACTGTCAGCATGACGAGACCATCCAGCAACGTGAGTTCCATTGCGTGTTCGTCCAATCTAGGTGCGAGGTCCTCCCAATATCGTGCCGGGAATGTCCCGATCGGTGGGAGCTTTAATCTCCAGCAGGTCAAGTTGAACCATGATGTTCTTCCCGGCCAATTTGTGGTTGGCATCCAACGTGACCTGTTCTCTGTCCAATTCAGTCACGATCATATGCATCACTGTGCGATCTTTTTTGAGAATTGCCACTTCGAGGCCAATCACCGGCACGATATGGTGGGATTTCAACCATCTGCGCGTCACTCGGTAGCACAGGTCGCTGCGATACAGACCAAAGGCAAGGTCAGGCGGAAGCAGCTGGGTTCTGGACTCACCGACGGTCATACCGATCACCAGGTGATTGATGCCCGGCATGACAGACTGTTCTCCAGCGATAAACTCGAGAGGCTCGTTATACAGGGATGAGTCAAACAAGGAGCCGTCCTCTAACCAGGCCATGAAGTCGACCCGTACCAGGTCACCCCACTCGACTCGACGGAGTCGTAGTTCTCCATCTGGATGGCGTAAAGTCCTAGTCATGGCCACGGCATCTCTCCTTCTCTCTCATCAAGCCGATTGGATTGTCAGGACCTGCAAAAAATGGCCGTCGCATACTCCTTTAATTCCTGCTTCGTTCGCACGCCGTAAAACTGTTTGAGAAAGGTGATGCTGAGGCGAACGGTTCTGGCAGAAAGGCCGAGCGCACGTGCGATTCGAGATGCCGGGTAGCCTCTCAGCGTGAGACGCATGATCAGCTCATCCAACGATGAGATGCCTCTCGTCTGTGGGCGAAGTTCATTCGTTCTCGGGCTAGCTGCTTTCGAGGAAAGGGAGGAGGAGAGAAAACGTCGGCCCGCTCGCACGGTACTGATCGCATCGATGAGTTCGGTTGAGATGTCGGTGCGATACAGGATACCCGATGCTCCGCTGGAAAAAGCTGCCGCTGCCACATCTCTATTCCGTGCTCCCGTCACGGCCACGATGCAACACGAAGGATTGATGCTTGTAACGCGTCGAATGGTTTGTAAACTGCTTGCATGCAATAGATCAAGGAGGACGAAATGGGGTTTTAAGCGATTCACGACCGGCAGAAGAGAGTATTCGTCAGCGGGAGACTCGACGACCTCGTACTGCGTCGATCCAGGGATACTGTGAACGTGAAGTCGACTATCCTCGGCAATCAATGGATGAATGCCCGCTAAGAGGATAATGCGAGGGGTCATGCGACCGGACATGTGGTTGGTGCCTCCTTCAGTCAGATGGCGACACAGATAGCCCTGAATGGGCCCCGCCGTGAAGGAACCTCATGCAGGCCTTTCCGACGTTGCTCACCGCCACCTACAATCAGCCCCATCCCTCAATGATTTGTGCGATGGGACATGAGGTATAACTAACCACGGATGCCCCAAGCTGAGAACTAGGAGCGTCCCTAGTTACCATGACATCATTCCCTGGATGTGCCGAGGAGTGAGAGGGGGTGCTGTGCGGAAAAGAGGTCGGAGGGGTATGGTGACGAGTCGGCAGGAGACACAAGGAGATTGGCGAGGGATTAGACGGGGACTAGGCCGTGCGTGACCGCATACTTGGTCAAATCGGCCGTCCTAGAAAGCCCCAGTTGTTTGACGATGCGTGTCTTATGAAACTCCACGGTCTTGACCGACACGCAGAGAATCGTGGCAATCTCTTTCAGTGATCGTCCCTCCGCGACCAGCTGGAGAACTTCTCGCTGGCGTATGGTGAGTTGCTTTTGTGGTGCTGTCAGGGATCGCTTGCTGTGTAAAAGCGGATCCAGCATGTCTTTCGCCAGCATGGGGGATATATAGAGCTGTCCTCGCAAGACAGCCCGGATGGCTTGAAGAAGTTCGGTCGCGGTCGAACGCTTCAACACATAGCCGGCTGCGCCGGCTCGGAAGGCCTCGGTGACATAGGTCGCATCTCCATGCATGCTTAAAAACAACAATTTCGAGTCGGGAACCAGGCGTCTGAGTTGGTAGGCCGCGTCGATACCGTTTAAGAGCGGCATCGACAGATCCAGCAAAATGACATCAGGAAGGAGACGAGGGGCCGCCTCCAGGAGCGCGCGGCCATCTCCTACTTCACCGACCAAGGTGAACTCCGGCTCCAACACATTATGCAGGGCCTCCACAAACAGGGTATGGTCGTCTGCGAGAAGAATCGATGGCTTGTTCATCGCGATTCAGTTCCTGGTTTAAATCGTGCGAACACAGTTGTTCCGTTCCCTGGCGAAGAGCACCAGGATATCGTGCCATCCAGCAGCTTCGCTCGCTCCTCCATACTCAACATCCCGAGCCCATCCCTTCGCCGTTTGACTTCTTCGAGGTCCATTCCAATTCCATCGTCGCACACGGTCAGGGAGATCTCGTCGGATGACACGACGAGTGTCAGAGATACTTGCGAAGCATTTGCATGAAGCCCCACATTCCCCAAACTTTCCTGTGCGATACGATATAAGCACGTCGCCAATCGCAACGGAATAGAGTCGGCCGCTTGGGGCTTCGTGAATCGGGCACTGATGCCCGTGCGCTTCACGAAATCGTTGAGGTAACGTTGGAGCGCTGCGACGAGCCCAAGGTCCTCCACCGTGGTTTGATGGAATCGATAGGCAAGTCCACGGACGTCGTCGGATAGTTCACTTACATGCCGTCGGATAACGCGGATCCGCCGACGGATGACGGATGGAGAGTCCGGGAGATTCCGGCTCAGCGTGTCGAGTTGCAGTCCGATCGCCCCAAGACGCTGGTTCACGTCGTCGTGAAGATCACGCGAGATCCGCCGCCGCTCTTCGTCCTGGACCGTGAGCAATTTCCCGGCCAACGTGCGGACATCATCCCGGTATCGGTTTTCAGTCTCTGTTTTTTCTCCCGACGCACGCTCCTGCGTGAGTGGCAATGCGACCTGGTCCGAAACATGTTTCATGGCGGCACACTCCTCCTTCACCTTACGGCGTCTGGGAGGCTTATGCAACGTCTATCATTGAGCCCGGCAGGACTGAATGTAATGGGACCAGATCCGTGAGGACAGGAAGGGGCAGAAAGCGCTGGAGGTGTTTATCCCGTCGCCGTAGTGAGAAGGCTCCGGGTCGAGCAAGCTCTGTTTGGTGCGCCCGACAGGACTTGAACCTGTAACCTTCTGATCCGTAGTCAGATGCTCTATCCATTGAGCTACGGGCGCATCGAGTTTGTCGCGTTAAGACATAGGGTTAAAGGGAAATGGCCTGGTCGAGAAGAACGAGTGCAGGTCACACCCTTACCATAGAGCTTACCGGGACGAATGGTTATACAGTTCTCGAAGAGGGGGGGTCAAGTGATGAACGTCAATACAGTTAGAAGTCCAAAAGTCGGTCGGTGGGGGAGGCGCCTCGTGGCCTCGGTGAACGGCCAAGACCATTTGTGAGTGCCGGAGAGGTACTCGCATCACGCCGTGGCAGAGTGGGTGTTCATCCGCCCGAGATCACCGGTCTGATCTCGACCTGATCCTGGTCCGACAGCATCTCGTCTTCAGTGGCCAATTCGTCCCCACGAATGACCAAGTGCGCTTCAGCGACGAGATTCAGTTCCCGGAGCAAATCCTTGACCCTCTTCGGTCCTTTGACTTCGATCGAGCGCACAGGATGATTCAGCTGCACCTGCATGGGAGCAATGATAAACGGTGCGAAGACCGATGGGCAAGGGGTGACGGCTATGAAGAAGAAGCAAACGTCGAGGGAAAAGAAGCTGGCTAGCAGAGCGCGGAAAGCTTGTTTCTTGCGTAAATAAGCCCTTCTTCCACTGTCGAAAACTCTCCATCAAGTTGGGCCTCGTAACAGTCATCAAGCAGTCGGCCCATGTCAGGGCCAGGCGGAACGCCTAATTCCAACAAGTGCCGCCCCATAAGAATTGGGACAGGAGCCTGGTCCTCAACCTGCAGTTGCCTTGCGCGGTTCAGTAACCACTCGCCTGCGGGGAAACCGTCAAACGATTTTGGTGGGCGGCCGGCGTGGTCGGCCCTCGCCACACGGATTAACCGGTCAAGCCGTTTCACCTGTCGAGCGAGTCGGCGGACGGCGCTGTCCGATGCCTTGGCATCATAGAGGGCACGGGGGCGGAGATGGCACAGCACCAGGGGTAACACGTCGTCCGTCACGTCTTGCTGGTTGGTCAGCCGTTCGAGAAAAGATCTTGTCGGGAGCTCGCCTGCGGGTTCATGCCCGCGTGAGGTAATGCGCCCATCATCCTCCCTGGTTGTGGCTGGTTTGCCGAAGTCGTGACAGAGCACGCCTAGTCCGACAATCAAGTCATCTTGATCATTTCCGGTTCGTTCGCCGGCGAACCAGTCCAAACAGTGGAGTGTATGAATCCATACGTCGCCTTCGGGATGCCAAACGGGATCTTGTGGACAACCCTGCAATGCTGCGAGCTCTGGATAGAAGCGCAGCCACCCGGATTGATTCAGGAAGTGTAGGCCCAGCGAGGGCTTACGACCCTGCACGAGGAGCTTTTTCCATTCCTCCCAAAGACGCTCTCGAGGTTGATGATTCTGCGAGAGAGTTTGGCACAGGGCGAGGGTCTCGGGCGGAGCACTCAATTCAAAGCGGGCGGACAGTTGCATCCCACGCAGGACGCGCACAGGGTCTTCGGTAAACCGGTGAGACACGTGGCGTAAGACGTGAGCGTCAAGGTCTCTCCGCCCGTTGAAAGGGTCGCGAAGCTCTCTCGTATCCGGGTCCCAGGCCATCGCATTGATCGTGAAGTCACGTCGGGCAAGGGCTTCATCGATCGCCATGCCAGGGTCGGCCTGACGGACCAGACCGGAGATGGATGTGCTTTCGTCGATCAGAATGCGGGAGGGAATAGAAATGTCGATCGGCAGACCTTGCAGCTTGAATACGGCGAAAGCTTTCCCAACAAATTGGACCGAAAAGTGTTCCGAGAGCAAAGCGTGAAGCTGTCCTGGTGGGAGTCCAGCGATTTCAAGATCCAGGTCGCGCGGCTGTTGACCAAGTACGAGGTCGCGAACACATCCACCGACCAGCCAGGTTCTTCCACCCTGGTGGCGTACCAGTTGCTCAATCTTGCGGAGCGTCGTGGATAGCGTGGGATCTTCAAGGCGAAAGCGGACTGGCATCTAGGGCTCCGATTCCCTCAGAAACTTCGCGGCCTCTTCCGGGGAGACCGGATTGATGTAGAAACCCGTCCCCCACTCGAAGCCTGCCACTTGAGTCAGTTTGGGAATGATCTCTAGGTGCCAGTGGTAGTAGTCGCCGGTCTTTTCATGCAGCGGCGAGCTATGGAGGATGAAGTTGTAGGAAGGATGGGCCAACACCTTGTCCATACGTCGGAGCGATTCCGACAGGATGGGGGCCAGATATTCGAATTGCGTCTTCTGACTTTCTTCGAAGTAGGCCGCATGGCGCTTCGGAAGAATCCACATTTCGAACGGGAATCGCGGTGCGAACGGGGTCACGCACAAGAACTCAGGATTCTCGACGACGACTCGATCACCGTCTGAGAGATCCTGCCGAAGAATATCGCAATAGATGCAGCGCTCCTTGTGCTGATAGTGGTTGCGGCATCCGTTGAGTTCATCCTGCACGCTGGTCGGGACGATCGGCATGGCGATGAGTTGGGAGTGGCTATGTTCCAAGGTGGCCCCTGCCGAGGCGCCGTGATTCTTGAACACCAGGATGTAGCGGAGCCGGATGTCCTTTCTGAGGTCGAGCATGCGGTCGCGATAGGCCCACAACAAGTCTTCAATCTTCTTGGACGGCAGGTCGGCCAGACTCTCGACGTGGTTGGGGGTCTCAATGATGACTTCGTGGGCGCCCACGCCGTTCATGCGGTCGTAGAGCCCGATTCCCTCGCGGCCCATGTCGCCTTCGACCTGAAGCGCTGGAAACTTGTTTGGAATGACGCGGATGTTCCAGTTCGGAGAGTTGGCCTCGCTGGATTGAGGCCGATAGGCCATGATTTCCTTCGGCGTCAGCCGTTCCTGTCCCGGACAAAAGGGACAGAGCGTTGTAGAAACCGGTTTGGCCGATTGTGGTTTGATAAAGTCATGGGGGCGACCGTTTCGTTCGGTTGAAATGATCACCCAGCGACCGACGATAGGATCACGTCTCAGATCTGGCATTGGTTCCCTCAGAATGCTCGGTATTGACTCCGTTATGTATCGGCACGACGATGCGAAAGTTGATCGGGCTCATTCAGCCCACGGTTCTGCCTACACTCTCCACTGTTCCGCCTCAAAGTCCGGTCCTGGAACGGTCAGGACGGCAGGCTTGAGGCTAGGGTAGCGGGCCACTTCTAGGCCATGCTCTCGGACCAACACAGACAGTTCCATAGTCTGTCCCGGCTGGAGCAGCAAGTCTTGCCAAGAAATACCCAGCTCGATAATGGAGCTTGTGCTGATCGTTCGATGCCGACCGATTTCTTGCCATGTGTCCGGGGCAGTCTGCTGAGACAGAAGGAATTCGCCTGTTTTCTGAAAAGACAGAGGAAAGGCCAGCCGAAACGTAGCCTGAGGGCCTCGCAGGGTCACCTCAATGTCAAGGCCTTGTTTCTTCACGGCCGTCTCATCGGGATCCATTCTGAGCACGAATTGATCGAGGCTCCAGCCGAATAGAATTGCGGTGAACAATTCATCAACTTTCCACATGGCTCCCAGCGGCGGCCGCGTATTGATCGTGCCGGCCCCGTGCCACTCGAAGAAGTCGGACACCAGCCCATCGATGGTGGGCGTGAGCAATCGAACCGGTTGTCGAACCACATCGGATTCAGGGCCGATTGTGATTGTGCAGATCGGGCGGCTCAGTTGATCGGGAGGCGAGAGGCCCATCAACGTCCACACATTGCGGAGATGTGTTCGGAAGAGCCGGTCGAACTCCGGTTTGAAATCGGTGTCGAAATCGTCCCCGTACCACCAGAACCAGTCGCTGCCTTCGGCGGCGTACAGTTCCTGCCAAGCGGTTCGAGCACGATCGGGGGGAAGCCCTGGACTTTGCTCCATGAGTTTGGACCGAGTGTGGCTGAGGATGTCCCATCCTTGATTGTCTTCGCTGTGCCCGATCCAGATTTTGTAATCAGCATTGATCCACGAGCCTGAGTGCAGACAGGGGAGGTGTTGGATCGGTGGAACGGAGGCGATAGCCTCGGACATCGTGGAAGCTCGAGTCGTGCTCTGTCCGGTGTGGTCTAATTCATGATTGCTGAAGGCTTGGTAGAGGAGTGAAAGAAACCTTTCCCCTCCATCATGATAATGTTCCCATGGGTTTTCACCATCCAAAATGATAGGGACAACGATTCGTTCCTGCGGCGTATCGTGCGGGATATTCCGTAGCCGCCGCAGGACATCTTCAGCCGCTGATTCGGGTGTCGTCTTATGATAGACAAACCCAAACGCGTCGGAGATCTCGCGGTCACGAAAGAATATGGTGAGAGGATGGTCGGCCTCTCCGATCTGGTAGGGTTGATACAGCGCCGATTGCCGATGCCATGGTCGGTAACACATCGCCAGAGAGCGAGCGAGGATGCCTTCGTCCGTCGCAAGCCAGCGAAGGCCGGTCTGATGGACGAGGGGAAGCATTTCCGGACAGACTGATCCCTCAGAAGGCCAGAGGCCTATCGGGGGACGGCCGAATGTCGTTCGATGGAACTCCACTGCCTGCCGCAGCTGGACGTCTGCATCCTTGGGAGCCCGGAAGCGAGTCGGCAACGGGAGGTCCGGTCTCGCGCGTCGGGTAATATTTGTGTCGATCACCAGGGGAAGAATGGGATGAAAAAACGGCGTCGTGGTCAGCTCGATCTGGTCGCGATCCACCAGACGTCGATAGCGAGGAACGATGTCTTGTACCGCGAGGCGTTGGATCGCCAGGATTTCGTGTTTGTCGTCTTCCGTGAACCCGCGATTTTTCTGGCGCAGTGCGGCCAGTCGGGGATATTGTTGGAGAGTGCCATAGCCGAACCAGGCTAGGTTGTGCCAGACCTGTAGATCGAGTAACTCCTGAGTGGAAAACCGACGGGCTATGCGGGGCAGATCGTGTTCGGGTAGATCTAATCCTCGTTTTACCAGCAATTCATGGTATCGCGGGTAAGGACGTACCATCGTCGCCCAGTTGGCTGAAAAGAAATGACGGACTAGAAAGGCCTTTTCCTCAAGCGTCAGGTCGACTGCCGGCCGCTGGGCATGTTCCAGAAAGAGGTCGAGGACCTTGCCGCTGCCGATTTCCTGTAACTGTAACAGAAGTGACGGGGTAAAATTGAAGGTAGCGTGGACCTCAGGGAATTGGTCCATGAGGTAGGCCATATCGTAATATGCCTTCGTCGCATGCAGGCGGACCCATGGCATGCTGGCCGAGCACACCAGTGGATCGGTGTAGTAGGGTTGATGCATATGCCAAAAAAAACAGACGTGAACATGCTTCATCGATGAACGGTTTCCCTTCGCCTCCGAAGTATGTCATAGGGGTCGTGGGCCTGCAATCTGCTGCTGCAATGCGGTGTTGTGTCGTCGTGCTGATTGTCCATGAGGGATTGAGATGCTGATATTTCTTCGGTATTGGGGGCCGGTCTGTGCCTATGCCATAGTGATTTTTGTTCTCTCTTCCCAGTCCCACCCAGAAGATAATCTGCCGGCGTTCTTATTCGATTTTAGCGACAAGGTCGTGCATGGGATCGAGTATGCGGTGTTGGGTGTGCTGTGCTATCGGGCTCTGCGTGGAGGCTCCGTCGTTTCGTGGCGACAACATGCGATACCCATGGCGATTCTATTGGCGTCGCTCTATGGGGCCAGTGACGAGATACACCAATCATTTGTCCCGTTTCGAGACTCGAGTTGGCTCGATTGGGTAGCCGATACGATTGGGGCCGCAATCGGTGTCCTTGCCATGTATCGAGCGGCCAATTTCAGACCGGCCAACTCAATCTCTGAAGCGTGGCGACAGCCAGATTGAATATTGTGTCTTCGTGACAAGTCATAGGGTGCTCGGTATAATCCCTCAACTATGGTGACGGCCAACCCCGCACTTCCCACATCTCCGTTACCGCCTCCTGATCACGCGCGTGTCGCACGGGCCATTAAGGATTACCTCCCAGCTGGCCTGGTGTTCAGGGAACTCGTGCCGTTGGCGGGGGATGCGTCGAATCGGCGGTACTACCGCGCCATCATGACAGAGGGGCAACCTCACTCTGTTATTGTGATGCAGTTGGCAGAACCGGAGGCGTTCAAGCAGTCGGAAGAGGCAGTTAGCGGCGCTGTGCATCAGATTTCAGAGTTGCCGTTCACCAATATCATGGCTCATCTTGCCAAGGCGAACGTCCCCGTTCCGACGCTCTATCATTATGATCGATCCGCTGGATTGCTGTATCTCGAGGATTTTGGAGATGTGACGCTAGCAGAAGCCGCCAGCCGTGCAGATGCCCCAAACGTCGAGTCTCGCTATAAACAGGCCATCAATGTGTTGGTACAAATACAATTCGACGCAACCACTCCGGAAGACCGTGGGTGTCTGGCGTTTCATCGGAGTTTCGACGTCCCTTTGCTCATGTGGGAGTTCGATCATTTCTTGGAGTATGGGGTTGAGGCCCGTCATGGCAAGCCCTTGCCCGAAGGGGAGGTGACGACCATTCGAAGCGAGTTCGAGCGCATTGCCCAAGTGTTGGCTTCCCAACCTCGTGTCTTCACTCATCGCGATTATCACTCGCGTAACCTGATGGTCGATGGACTGCGGCTTGGCGTGATTGATTTTCAAGATGCCTTGATGGGGCCGGCGACCTACGATTTGGCCTCACTTCTGCGGGATGCCTACATTCAGCTCGACGAAACTCTCATCGATGATTTGGTGGCGTACTACCTGGCTCAACTGGAGGAGCGCCGTTTTGTCTGGGCGAACCGTGCCGCGTTTCGCCGTCTGTTCGATCTGACAAGCATTCAGCGAAATCTGAAGGCGGCCGGCCGGTTCGTCTATATCGATCGAGTCAAAGGCAACCCGAAATTTTTGGCCGATATTCCCCGTGTCTTGGGCTATGTGAAACGAAATCTCAAGAAATACCCAGAACTGGAGACGCTTCGGGAACACATCACCCCGTACGTACCGGAATTGCAGTAAGACATGAAACGTGAAACGGTAAGCGTGAGGCGAAGACCCAGTATGGGCCCGTCCTCTATCCTCTCTAACCTCTCATCTCTCACCTCTCACGTTTTACGCGTATGAAAGCCATGATTCTTGCGGCTGGTCTTGGGACCCGCCTCAGACCCTTAACCAACACCATTCCCAAGCCGCTCTTACCGGTGGGAGGAACCCCACTCATTGTTTGGAACGTCTTGCTGCTCAATCGGCACGGGTTTCGTGAGATTGTCGTGAATCTTCATCACCTCGGTCCCATGATCGAGCAGGTTCTGGGTGATGGTTCAAAATTCGGCGTTCGAATGATTTACTCACAAGAACCGGTCATCTTGGGCACAGGGGGAGGAATCAAGCAAGCCGAGCCGTATTTTTCTGGTGAACCGGTGCTGATCTTGAACGGAGATACGCTCGTCGAGGTAGACCTTGGGGCAGTCTGGGAATTCCATCAAAAACGCCAAGCGGCGGCGACCTTGGTGTTGCGAGAGGATGCAGACGCTGCGCGATGGGGGCTCGTTGAGGTGGGAGACAACGATCAGATTGTACGTATCACGGGAAAAGGGCTTTTGTCGTCGTCTCCGGTCATTCCTAGGATGTTCGCCGGGATTCACATCTTACATCCGCGTCTTCTGCAGAAGGTTCCGAAGGGGGTCGCTTCTTCGATCATCGATCCTTACATCGCAGCCATTGAAGGAGGCGAACAAATCCTCGGGTACGACTTCCATGGCTATTGGTCTGATATCGGAACCGCCGAGCGGTATGCGCAGGCGGAGAAAGATGCACGAGCCGGACTGATTCGCCTCGTTGATCGCCAGCTCTCAGAGCCGTCTACACCACCAATCTGAACCTGTGGCTCTCTTAACCTGTTAGTCTTTCAATTGCTTGAGCAGGCGAGCGAGATAGGTACGTTGGAGTTTGAGCGACTCTGCGGCCTTCGTTTGGTTCCCCTCGGCCCGTTCCATCGCCCGGGTGATGATGTAGCGGCTATGTTGCTCCATCGATTCGTGGTAGGACAAGTCCAGATACGGCAGCGAGGCATCCGCTGGTTGGCGGAGACTGGCGTCATCCGCCATCAGCGCCAACATATCGGGCTCGATCGTATCTTTCGGGCTTAAGACGACGGCCCGGGCGATCACATTGTCCAACTCTCGAATATTCCCAGGCCATGGATAATGGGCCAGGGTGTCGAGTGCAGCCTGGCTGAGAGCCATACCGGGCCGCTTGGCGTCCCGCGTGTGGCGATCGAGGAAGAACTGCGCCAGGGCCGGGACGTCGCCTTGTCGCTCACGAAGCGGCGGGAGCGTCAGGGTAACGACATTCAGCCGAAAGTAAAGATCTTCCCGGAACTGTCCCGCCTTCACGGCCTGTCTCAGGTCCCTATTCGTGGCGGCGATGATACGAATATTGACGGACACCGTCTTCGTTCCTCCGACACGCTGGAATTCCCGGTCTTGTAGAACCCGGAGCAGTTTGGCCTGCAGTGGCAGCGACATATCGCCGATCTCATCGAGAAACACGGTTCCTCCGTCGGCCATCTCCAACTTTCCCTTCTGTTGGCGATCCGCTCCGGTAAAGGCGCCGCGTTCATGCCCGAACAACTCGTTCTCCAGCAACGTCTCCGTCAACGCCACGCAATTGATGACGATGAGCGGCATGGCGGAGCGATGGCTCCATTGATGGATCGATCGTGCGAAGAGTTCTTTCCCGGTTCCGCTTTCACCGAGGAGCAAGACGCTGGCATCCGACTTGGCGGCTCGTTGAGCCGCCTCAACGACAGACCGTACGGAGGCACTGTTTCCCACGATGGATGCATAACGGCCGTCGACCTCCGAACGCAGGTAAGCCACTTGTCGGCGAAGTGAATCACGCTCCAAGGCTTTGCGGATGACGATCAGGAGATGTTCATGATCGAGCGGTTTGGTCAGGAAGTCGTACGCGCCTTCCTTCATCGCGTCCACCGCCGCTTCAATGGATCCATGCGCGGTCATCACAATGACGGGAAGGTGTTCCGACGGCTTCATCTGGGAGAGGCGCTTGAGCACGTCGAGGCCCGACAATCTGGGAAGAGTGAGATCCAGGAGGATCAACTGTGGTGATTCGTGGGCGATTTGGTCCAGGGCCTGCTGTCCTTCCGACGCCACGACCGTGTCATACCCGGACGCTTGGAGCCGGTCTTCAAGCATCATGACGATGTCGGGATCGTCATCGACGATAAGAATCTTCGCGTGCATTACCTTAGCCCTTGCTTGATGGTCATGGGCACCGACGCTCAACCGTTCATGACATTGAGGACAAGACCCGTGAGTGGTTTGGGGTAGAAATAGGTTGATTTGTGCGGCATACGTTCGCCTGCCGCCGCCACCGCTTGGACTTCGCTGACCTTCGTGGCATTGAGCAAAAAGGCTCCGGTTCCGGTCCCTCGAGCCACCCAGTCGAGGGCCTCATGGTCGTCTTTGGTATAGAGGATGGCTTCTTGTTCCTGTTGCGTCGGGCAGAGCTTTGCCACGATCATCTGTTGCAACAGGGAGACATCGAGCTTGGTCCGAGGCGATGCTTTGATAGAAGGACGATAGACCGGCTTCAGCGTAAGCAGGATGTACCTGTCGTCGCCCTGTCGAGTGTGTCCGAATACTGGACCCTGTTGACCTTCCGTTCTCAAGGCGGTCAGGAATTGCTGACGGACCTGAGCCTGAGTGGAGGGGGAGAAGGGAAATTCTCGGAAGTCGAATGCGTCTCCGAGCAGTTTGGCGATCTGATCGGAAGGCAGCAGTGGGGTGGTCGCCACTCGATGCGTCGGTAGCACGGTCAATCCTGGATCCTCAAGAGGAGTGAGCAGCATCATGACCGAGTCATATGGCTGGAGCCCGGTGGGAGCCCCAGGCTGTTGCCGACGGAGCTTTTGATAATTCAGCGCTGTTTCGTAGCGATGGTGACCGTCCGCGATGAACAGTGGTTTGCTTTGCATGAGGTCGGTGATCTGTTTGAGGACAGCCTCATCAGTCACAACCCAGAGGCATTCGCGACAGTCCGCATCATCTTGAAAGTCATACTGCGCCGGTTGTCCCTTGGTCGCCGTTTCGAGCAGTCGGATGATGGCGCCGCCGGGATCGGAATAGAGAGACCAGATAGGGCTGAAGTTCGCGCGACAGGCTTCAATGAGGTTTAACCGGTCGGTTTTCGCCGCAGCACGGGTGTTCTCATGCGGATAGATATGTCCGGAGTCCAATGCTTCGAGTTTGGCCAAGGCGAGAAATCCTCGGAGCACTTTGCTCGGCGCACCCGGTGCCGAGTACGGCGGACGGTACTCAATCGTGTGATAGTAGACGGCAGGTTGCGCATCTCGCTTGAGGACTCCCTCTTTGATCCAGGATTGGAGTGCAGCGGCCGCGCGGCTATATCGGTTGTGGGCCGGGCTGTCACCGGTCTGGTCCATCCCCAACTCCATACGGATGATGTTGTGAGGGTGGCGATCATGCAGCCGTTGTTGCCCTTCTGCATCGATGATGTCGTACGGCGGAGCCACAACATCCCTGATCGAACCGACAAGGGCCTGGTCGTACCGCATACCCTGGAACGGAAAAATCTGTGACATGAACAACCTCTTGGCTGTGTCGTGACTGCGACGACGGGTTGATGGTTACAGGAGAGGACGGGGTCCTTTCACTCTACGCTACGCCGCCTCAACGGCCAGCGTCCTAACGGTTGGCGGGAATACACTTACCGATCGCGGGTAATCATGTAATCAGCGGCCACCGACATTGCGCGCCGTGGCGTACTATCGTCGAATTGATCGAGCTCATGCTTGGCGGCTGCGATGTAGGCCTTGGCTCGATCCATCGCATAGGTGATCGACCCGAACTCCCCCATGAGTAACAAAATCCGTTCCAAGTCGTCGGTGCTGAGCGTTCGAGTTTCCATTCGATCTTTGATCATCTGACGGTCCTGCGCCGAGCAATGTTGCAGCAGATGGAGGAGCGGCAATGTGGCTTTGCCCTGTCGCAGGTCTTGCCCAATCGTTTTTCCCAAGGATGCGCCGTTCGCAATGTAATCCAGCGTATCGTCGGCAACCTGGAACGCAATCCCCAGGTATTGGCCAAAGCGGAAGAGGGCTTGCTGTTGGGTCTCAGTCGCGTCGGCGAGAATGGCGCCCATTTGGCAGGCTGCGGCGATCAATCCGGCGGTCTTGTGTTCGACGATCTTAATATAATCGATTTCCGGCATCGCAGGATTGCCGTTGTAATACAGCTGAAGGACTTCGCCTTCGGCCATCTTGTTGCAGGCTTCAGAGATCACTTCGTTGATTCCCTGGCTCTGAAACTCGACGACATTGCACATGGCCTTGGTATAGAGAAAATCACCGACCAAGATGCTGATCTGGTTTCCCCACACCTTCCGAGCGGTTCTTTTCCCCCTCCTGAGATCGGCCTCGTCCACGACGTCGTCGTGGAGCAGGGTGGCCGTGTGGATATATTCTACAATGCTGCCGAGTTGATAATGTTCGCTACCTGGATAGCCGCAAAGGCGGGCAGACAAGAGTAAAAGCAACGGCCTGATACGCTTCCCCCCACCGCTGAGGATGTGGGCAGCCACCGTATTGACCAGGGTGACACTGGAGTCGAGATTCTTTCGCACCCGGTCTTCCAGCCCGTCCAGCTCAGCACGGTAGGCGTCCCACACGTCGGACATGCTCTGCGGCGTGGCGATGACTGGACCTTGCGTCATGCCGCGGATGGTATGGCAGCCGGGGAAATAAAGTCAAGCAAATGAAAGGGGTATAGGCCTATTGTCACCTTGACAGAGGAATGAGCCTTCCAGTAAGTTCCGATCGTGGTAATCGGCTGAGGTCCAGCCTGCGGACTATGGGGCTAATCTACCCCAGGATTCTTGCTCGCGCTCAACTCCATCCGATAGGGAAAATCTCAATATTCTCATGAGACTAGGTAAATGAATACTCCAGGTTTCCCCAGTCAACAAGGGCTCTATGATCCTCGGCATGAGAAAGATTCGTGCGGGATCGGGTTTGTGGTCAATATCAAGGGGAAGAAGTCCCATGACATTGTCCGTCAAGGACTGCAAGTATTGGAGAATCTGACCCACCGTGGGGCCCAGGGTGCCGATCCTTGTACAGGAGATGGAGCCGGGATCCTGTTGCAAGTGCCGCACACCTTTTTCAAACGGGTCGCAGGGGATGCCGGTGTACCATTGCCGGAGGTCGGTGAGTATGGGGTGGGGCAGTTATTTCTGCCACCGAATGCAGAGTCCAGACGACTGTGCGAAAAGTTGTTTGCTGAAATCATCGGTGAGGAAGGCCTCCGGTTGCTTGGGTGGCGGGACGTGCCGGTCAAGAGCGACAGTATCGGGGTGCAAGCACGAAAGACCGAGCCGTTTATGCGGCAAATTTTTATCGCCCGTGACGCACTCAATGAGGCTCAGTTCGAACGAAAACTCTATGTGACCAGAAAACGGGTGGAAAAGGCCGTCCTTGAATCGGCGATTCAGGGGCGAGAGCACTTTTACGTCTCCAGTCTATCGGCCCACACGATTGTCTATAAGGGCCTTCTCTTACCACATCAAATGGCCACATATTATCAGGATCTGACCGATGAACGGATGGTGAGCGCCCTGGCACTGGTGCATTCTCGCTTCAGCACGAATACGTTTCCGACTTGGCCATTGGCCCATCCCTATCGGTACGTCTGTCACAACGGCGAGATCAATACCCTGAAGGGGAACGTCAATTGGATGAAGGCCCGACAAGGCCGTCTCCACTCCGATCTGTTCGGCAAGGATATGGAGAAACTGTTCCCGATCGTGACTGAAGGCCAAAGTGACTCGGCCTGTCTGGATAATACCCTCGAATTTCTGCTCCTCGGAGGCCGGTCCCTACCGCACGCCATGATGATGTTGATTCCCGAGCCATGGGTGGCGAACTCACAGATGGATTTGGATCGCCGAGGCTTTTACCAATATCACGCGGCGATGATGGAACCATGGGACGGGCCTGCAGCGGTCTGTTTTACCGACGGCAAGATGATCGGAGCGACGTTGGATCGTAACGGACTCCGTCCCTGCCGCTATCAGGTCATGACGGATGAAACGGTTGTGCTGTCGTCGGAAGCCGGCGTCTTACCGGTCCCGGCCAAGGAAATCCGTATGAAGGGACGGCTCATGCCAGGGCGGATGTTCCTCGTCGATACCGTTCAAGGCCGGATCATCGATGATGAAGAAATCAAGGCCGACATGGCAAAGCGAAAACCGTACCGCAGTTGGGTGACCCAATATGGAGTGTCCCTCGATGAACTGCCCGAGCCGTTGAATGTCCCGCAGCCGGACCATCCGACGATCAGGCAACGGCAACAGGCTTTCGGTTACACCGTCGAAGAGCTCAAGATGGTCATCACCCCCATGATCGTCAATGGTGAGGAACCGATCTCTTCCATGGGCACCGATACCCCCTTGGCGGTGTTGTCCGATCGACCGCAGCTCTTATTTAAGTACTTTAAGCAGCTGTTTGCGCAAGTCACCAATCCGCCGATCGATCCGATTCGTGAGCAGCTGGTGATGTCGCTGGTCACGAACATCGGGCCAAAACCCAATCTGATGGATGAGTCGCCGGAGTCTTGCCGTCGTATAAAGGTCCAACAACCGATTTTGACCAACGCCGATTTACAAAAGATCCGCGGGATTTCCGACCCCCATTTCAAGAGCAAGACGCTGCGCATGTTGTTCCGCGTGGCCGAAGGCGCCGACGGCTTGGGAGCCGCGGTCGATGAGTTGTGCCGAGAGGCGTCGCTGGCAATCAAGGAAGGGTACGAGTTCTTAATTCTGAGTGATCGCGGAGTTGATGAGGCCTGGGCGCCGATTCCTAGCCTTCTGGGCATCTCCGCCGTACACCATCATCTGGTTCGGGAATGCACGAGGACAGAAGTCGGGTTGATCCTCGAAACAGGTGAACCGCGAGATGTGCATCAGTTCGCCTGCTTGATCGGCTACGGCGCAGGTACGATCAATCCCTACCTGGTATTCGAAACGCTCGTCGACATGGAGCGTGACGGGTATCTTCCCGAGGGACTCGATGCGCAGACGGCGGAGGGCAAGTTTATCAAGGCTATCAATAAGGGCCTGCTGAAGATCTTTTCGAAGATGGGCATCTCGACCGTGCAATCCTATTGCGGCGCGCAGATTTTCGAAGCCATCGGATTGAGTCGCGAACTCATCGCTCGATACTTCACCGGTACGGCGTCGCGTGTCGAAGGAGTGGGAATTCGCGAAATCGGCGAAGAAACCTTGCGGCGACATCGCATGGCCTATGAGCCGGCTGCAATCCGGCAACTGGAGTTCGGTGGGGAAGTCCATTACCGGATTCAGGGCGAACATCACAATTGGAACCCGGACACGATCTACAAGCTGCAACATGCCAGCCGAGCCAACGACGCGAAGACCTATGCGGAGTTCGCGCACCTCGTCAATGATGAAAGTCAACGACGGTCGAACCTGCGCGGGTTGCTTGAGTTCAAGTTCGCGTCTCAGCCGATTCCCATCGAGGAGGTCGAGCCGGCCAAGGATATCGTCAAGCGGTTCAATACGGGCGCAATGTCGTTCGGATCCATCAGCAAGGAAGCGCATGAGACGCTGGCGATTGCCATGAATCGGCTTGGGGGCAAGAGCAACACCGGTGAAGGCGGAGAAGACCCCGAGCGCTTCAAACCCATGCCGAACGGCGACTCGAAGAACAGCTATATCAAGCAAGTAGCCTCAGCCAGATTCGGCGTGACTGCGCACTACCTCGTCAATGCCCGCGAGTTGCAGATCAAGATGGCGCAGGGTGCGAAACCAGGCGAAGGTGGACAGTTGCCGGGCCACAAGGTCGATGAACAGATCGCGCGGTTCCGATATTCCACGCCGGGCGTGCAGCTGATTTCGCCTCCACCGCACCATGACATCTATTCCATCGAAGATCTGGCGCAATTGATTTTCGATCTGAAGAACTCGAATCCGGAGGCGGGGGTCTCGGTCAAGCTTGTGGCAGAAGTCGGTGTCGGGACGGTCGCTGCTGGCGTCGCCAAAGCGCACGCGGACAAGGTCCTGATCAGTGGGGATTCCGGTGGCACCGGAGCTTCCCCATTGTCGTCGATCAAGTATGCCGGTATTCCGTGGGAATTGGGGCTGGCGGAAACGCATCAGACATTGGTGCTGAACGATCTGCGCGGCCGTATCCGTGTTGAAACGGACGGGCAGATGAAGACGGGCCGCGACGTGGTGATCGCCACATTGCTCGGTGCGGAAGAATATGGATTCGCGACGGCACCCCTCATCGTCGAGGGCTGTATCATGATGCGGAAGTGCCATCTCAATACCTGCCCGGTCGGCATTGCGACGCAAGATCCGGAGCTGCGAAAGAAATTCAACGGCAAACCGGAACACATCGTCAACTACCTGTTCTTCGTGGCCGAAGAAGCGCGACAACTCATGGCGAAGCTTGGGTTCAGGACGATCAACGAGATGGTGGGCCGCGTCGATATGCTCAAAATCACCAAGGCAGTCGACCACTGGAAGGCCAAGGGGTTAGACCTCTCGCCGTTACTGGCTATGCCCGATGTCGGGCCCAACGTCCCACGGTATTGCGTGCAGAAGCAGGACCATGGCCTCGACCACATTCTGGATAATGAACTGGTCGAGCGTTGTCGTCCGGCGATTGAGAAGGGTGAGAAGGTGACGATCGAATTACCGATCCGCAACGTGAATCGCACGACGGGCACTGTTCTTTCCAGCAAAATCGCACGAACATACGGATCTGAAGGGCTCCCGGAAGATACGATCTCGATTAAGTTCAACGGGTCCGCCGGGCAATCGTTCGGCGCATTCCTCGCGCGAGGCATCACGCTGACGTTGGAAGGGGAGTCGAACGACTATATCGGCAAAGGACTCTCCGGTGGAAAGATCATCGTCTATCCGCCGAAGGATGCGCTCTATGACCCAGCAGAAACTATTTTGATCGGCAACACCTCGCTCTATGGCGCGACACAGGGTGAAGCCTACTTCTATGGCCGGGCGGGGGAGCGCTTTGCCGTTCGGAACAGCGGGGCACAGACCGTGGTTGAAGGGACGGGTGACCACGGTTGTGAATACATGACGGGCGGGGTGGTCGTGGTGCTCGGTAGGACGGGCCGCAACTTTGCGGCCGGCATGTCCGGCGGTGTGGCGTTCGTGCTCGACGAGCAGGGCAAATTCAAAGGTCGATGCAACACCGGCATGGTAGAGTTGGAAACGGTCGTCACACAGGAAGATAAACAGCTTCTCCATGATCTGATCACGAAGCATTTCATGTATACCGGGAGCCGGAAGGCGAAGCAGGTCCTCGATGCCTTTGATGCCACCGTGCCAAAATTCGTCAAGGTGATGCCGGTCGATTACAAGCGCGTGATGGAAGAACGGAAACGCAAAGCGAGTGCGGTGCACTAGTTCGTAAGGTGTGAAAGGTTAGAAGTAAGAAGGTAGAAAGAAGAAGATGGGCGACCCAAAAGGTTTCATGAAATATGTCCGCGAGGGCCCGAAGCGAAAGCCGATCGAGCTGCGAGTGCTCGATTGGAAGGAGATGTACGAGCCCATCTCGGAGGAGAAGCTCAAGGTCCAAGGTGCGCGTTGCATGGATTGCGGCGTGCCGTTTTGCCAGGGTAGCACCGGGTGCCCCGTGGTCAATCTCATTCCTGAATGGAACGATCTTGTCTACCGCGGTCGCTGGAAAGATGCCCTCAAAGCGCTGCACACGACGAATAACTTTCCAGAATTCACGGGCCGGCTCTGCCCGGCACCCTGTGAAGGGGCCTGTGTGCTTGGTATCAATGAAGACCCGGTCTCCATCCGCATCATCGAGTGGAACATTGTGGATCGAGGGTTCAACGACGGAATGATCACCCCGATCCTGCCGGTCGTCAAGACGGGGAAGACGGTTGCGATCATCGGTTCTGGTCCGGCGGGTTTGGCTGCGGCGCAGCAACTGGCTCGTGCCGGCCATGATGTGACGGTCTTTGAAAAATCCGATCGAATCGGTGGGTTACTCCGTTACGGAATCCCTGACTTTAAGATGGAAAAATGGGTCATCGACCGCCGCTTGGAACAGATGAAGGCCGAGGGGGTGAAGTTCCAGACCGGTGTGACGGTCGGCACTGATATCACCGGCGAGCAGCTGCGCAAGCAGTTCGACGCGGTAGGGCTCACGATGGGCGCCGAACAGGCGCGCGAGCTACCCATTCCTGGCCGTGAGCTCAAGGGTGTGCACCTCGCGATGGAATATCTCACCCAGCAGAACAAGCGGACGGCCGGTATCTCGGTCACCGACGAGCCGATCACTGCAAAGGGTAAGAGAGTAGTGATCATCGGCGGGGGTGATACGGGTTCGGACTGTCTCGGGACTGCCCACCGCCAGGGCTGTGTCGAGGCGCACCAATTCGAATTGCTGGCGGAGCCTCCACCGACCAGGGCCACGTCGACCCCCTGGCCGCTCTGGCCGATGCAGTTGCGTACCTCCCACGCGCATGAAGAAGGCTGCGATCGGCAGTGGAGCGTGTCGACGACGAAGTTTTCCGGGCATGATGGCCACGTCACCAAACTGCATGCCCATCGCGTGATGTTTGAAAACGGCAAGTTCACGCCTGTGCCCAACACCGAGTTCGAGATGAATGCCGATTTGGTGTTGCTTGCCATGGGCTTCACCGGTCCCATCAAGAACGGCCTGCTCGATAATCTGGGTGTGAAATACGATGCGCGTGGCGCCGTGGTAGTCGACCAGAGCTTCATGACCAACCTCGACGGCGTCTTCGCCGGCGGCGACACCAAACGGGGTGCTTCCCTCATCGTCTGGGCCATCGCCGAAGGCCGCAAAATGGCGGTGGGGATCAATCAGTATCTGCAGGCCGGGAAGTCGGCGAAGAAGGCAGCCACTTAGGGTAATCTGGTTCAAAGATAGATTTTCGCACTCATACCTCTGGAATATCGATTCAGTTCGCCTGAAGGAGAGGGTTCTTATCGTGGCTGATGAATTGTCTTCTCCATTAGGTCCGCTTCCCCATCCATCCGAGAATCCCGATCCTGAAGCACTTCTCCAAGCGTCACTAGCAGCGACACCTACGCAGCGGATAGCTTGGTTAGAAGAGGCGCTGCAGCTGGCCTATGCAACCGGCGCCTTGAAGCCGAGACGGTTCCTTAGCAAGGAAGAGTGGGATGCGATGGCCTCCTCACCTGGATGAGCGTCTGGGCCATCGTCGAAGGGGTAAAATGGCGGCAGGGATCGATAGTATCTGGCAGGGGGAAAGTCAAAGCGAGATCTGGTTAGCTGGTCATGTATGTACTCCGAACAAGCTAAAGGTGCCGACGAAATTAAAGTTTTTCTTCGTTTCCTGCAAGCTGTCGATCTGCCTATCGCGGCGAGCAGCATTGAGAAACGCGACCCGCCCGAGCCCGATATTCGATGCGTTCATGCCACGGACGGGGCAGTCGCATTCGAACTTGTTGAGATCTGCGACCCGAATCTTGCAAGGGCAATAGCTGCGCGATCGGAGGCGTACATCCGTACCTCAGATCCATCGGCTCGAATTGTTTCGAAGAAACTTCGCCGCACATATACGACGAATCTCCCCATCGAACTGCTTTGCTATACAAATGGGCGCGTCATTACTCCAGATAATGTGATCATTCCCTCTGTGGCACCTTACCTCCAATCGTGGAGGCACGTCTTTAGGCGTGCATGGCTGTTAGGTAGGAAGGGAGCATATGAACTTTGGTCCGGCTAATTTGGCGTTCGAGCGAACTCTCAAGCGTGATGATCAGCCCGCGCTCATGCACAGCTCATTGATGAATCGCGGTGCTCAAAAATGAGAGGATTGGCGTTGGGAGTCTTTTCTAGCTCAGTCAGCGGGAGACCAGTGTTGGCTGTTGGTGGATTTGCTGGGCTCGTTACCAAGAATCGATTTACGCGGCGACCAGGTCGAGAGCCAGTTCAGTCTGTACAGGTTGGTTGGAAACAACGGGAGCTTCGCGACCTTCGATCAGATCGCTGACTCGCTCGCGGACGCCCTCGGCATAGCGAAGAAACTCGATGCCGAACTGATTGTCTTTGTGCCAGCGCACGACCGAGACCTCAACAGCAAGCGGAGATTCTGTTTGGGGTACCTCGAAATGGAGGGCGAGATAGCTTCCGGGGGTCAGGGCCGCATTGCTCTGCATTCGGCAACCTGTGGCAGAGAGATCGAAAAGGGTACCCTCTCCGGCGCCGTGGTCCGTCTGGACGCTGGCAGAATACCGCACATACTTTCTTGGGCTATTCCGTAGCCTCATACTTGCCTCCGTGCTATTGCCTGTATCGGCCAAGCGGAAAAAAACTTAAAGGGAGGATGGAATTTCTCTTCCGGTGATTCTCGCTGGACGTGCGCGCTTCTATTCTTGTATCGTTCGTAACACTTGCATAGTGGAGGACTAACCGATGACTCGGCAAAATTTTCCCCGCAGCCCCAAGGCTCTTCTCGGTGGGATTGCCCACCTCGGACGGTTTATCGATAAAATTCGTCTTCGCCATGCAGGGCAGATTCAGGACTACAATTACGTCACGGTGGGATTTGATAAGTATCTTATCGATTTCCTTGGCATCGATGGAAAAGCCTTCGAGCAGCGAGTCTTGGCCGGGGGGACGGATGAGGAACTGCTTGCCTGGGTGAAGGAGAATGGCCGTCAGCTATCTGATGCAGAAATCGCGCAGTGGAGTCAGAACCTTCTCGCTTCCGGCCCAAAGGATGACGGCGCTCGCCAGCGGTTTCAAGGCCGCCTAGAAGAGGTAGCGACGAAGCGCAGTGTGCCGGTCAGCTCCCTGCCTCCGGTGAGCACCTGGGCGGATGTGATCGAGCTTGATGAAGGGCGCCTGTAGTAGCATGAGCCATGAAACGAGCTGGTATCATCTTCATTTCGCTTGCGATGATCCTTGGGTTGCCGCTTTTCGGCGTGCTGCTCGCTGCTAAACCGCTCGGTCGCTACCTCGAATTTCCTCCGCGCACCAGTTACGTAGAACATGACCCCTTCTCCTGGCCCGTATTCCTCGTTCTGGGACTCTTGATTGTCCTACTCCTCGGGCCAATCCTCTTTCGGATTCTAGTCTCAAGTCTGCAGAAACGCTTCACGCCTGACGTTTCACGGTTCACGCTCCCCTGGTGGGGCTGGCTTGGGATCGGCTGGACGGGACTGTGGTGGGCCCTGGCCTGGACTCGCGTCCCTTGGATGGCGCCGCTTCAGGAACATACATTCACGCCATTGTGGCTCGGGTACATCGTGACCGTGAACGCTTGTACGTTCGCTCGGATCGGCCGCTGCATGATGGTCGATCGGCCTCGCTACTTTCTCTCGCTATTTCCTCTGAGCGCCGCGTTCTGGTGGTTGTTCGAGTATCTCAATCGCTTCGTGCAGAATTGGTACTACATCGGCGTCGGCGACCTATCGTCGCTCGAGTACGTTCTTCGAGCGACGATTCCGTTCTCTACCGTGTTGCCGGCAGTGATCGGCACGGCGGAGTTGCTGACAGCCTATCCTGCCATCAGTGCTGGTCTGGATCGGTTCAAACCGATACCTGTGCCGTGTCAACGCTCGGTGAGCTGGGTACTTCTTCTGGCGTCCTGCCTTAGCCTTCTCGGGATTGGCCTTTGGCCCAATTATCTCTTTCCCTTGATTTGGGTCGGACCTCTGCTCTTGGTCGTTTCGCTTCAAATCGTCACGGGAGGCCTGAGCATTCTTTCCCCGCTTGAGGAGGGTGATTGGCGGGGTGTGTGGGTTCCGGCACTGGCTGCGCTGATCTGTGGGTTCTTTTGGGAGCTATGGAACTGGAAGAGTCTCGCTCATTGGGAGTACGCTGTTCCCTTCGTGCATCGATTCCAACTGTTCGAGATGCCCTTGCTCGGTTACGCGGGCTATATTCCGTTTGGGCTTGAATGTATAACGGTCGCTAACCTCTGTTTGAGTCGTCAGTTTGCCGGTGGCGTGGAGTATTACCGCTTGCGATCATAACGACTCTTTAGTACGAGTGGCTTGTATGCCGGATCGAGACCTACTCAAACTCCTGGGAGTCATCGCGCTTCTGAATGTGTCGCATCAGGTGGACCACGTCCTCTGTGGGGATTCTCACTGAGCGCCCGATGAACAGTCGGTTACCTCATTTCCGTCCAGAGGCCCGTTTGCGAGCGGAAGGCCAGTTGGCGTGCTGTCGTGCGGACCACGGCGGCGTCGTTACTCTGGTCGATGGACTGCACCAGCTCATTCGGCGACAGGCGGACCCAGAAGAAGCCTCCCGTAAACGCTGAAATGGCGAGCGCTCGTTCGGAAGTCACCACCACCATCACATGGCCGCGTCCGCGTAACTGCGTGACCGTCTCGTTGGGCCCCAGCGCTTCACTGAACCAGTGGCCTCGACTCTCTTGAAACCCATGGATGCGTCGGTTTGTTTGAACGATAACCAAGCGGGGCAATGTCTGATGGTGCTCGACATGTTCTTCCACTTCCAACTGCACCTCGGTCCATCGGTGTAATGCCGAGGAAAACCCCAAGAGTCGGCGGGAAGTTTGTGCAAAACCGGCCGGCCCCTTGGCTGCCGTGGTGACGATCCTTTCATTGACTCCCAACGCTTCCTCAACCGGGCTTCCTCCTCCCGGCAGCGCGACGACCTTGTCTTTGACGATTGTGACGAGGACCTCGATGGGGCGAACTTGTGCAGCGACAGGACCTGAGCAAAGGGCTACGCTGAGGATGAGAGGCAATATGGGGTGAAGGGTAGGGTAAAGCATCTGTAGCCTTCGTGAGCAGCCGGTTCAACGCAGTCGTGTCATGTTGATCATACAGGGAATGCACTCTGGGCGTCTTGGCCTGGTACAGGATAACTGAGGCGGTCTATGGGGGATTCGGATCTAGAAACAAAACCGCCGGCCCAGATGGGCCGGCGGTTTTGCGGAGAACTATACGATAACTCAGAGAATGTTATGCGGAGGGCAACGTCAGGAGTTTCTTCATTTCACAGTGAGCGAGTACGACATCGGGTGCCCGCTGGAGCGCTTCATAGTAGCTCCGCTCATAGCCATCTCCGAATTCTGAAGGACGAATCAACATCCGGATTTCCGTCAAGAGCATTGCGACTTCATCAATAGTCGGCTGATCATGGCCGTCCAACAGTTCGTCGATGCGGACGACCATGTTGGACAGGGGATGAAGCCATGTAAACCAGGGGTCGTTCATCACGAGCTGCAGCAGCTGCCCGGTGGAATCCACGCGGCCATAGATTCGCTCATAGGTCAGTTGTTCGGCGACGATCAGGGCCTTGTGCAAACCTAGGAGACCGTGCCGTACATCCGTCAAGGTGCGACGGAGCGGGTTAGTCTCTCGAACTTGTGCCTGTTTTGATGAAATAGCCATAGGATTAATCTTACCAGGTCAATTTAAAAATGGGGGTTGGGTGAAGTCTGTCAGCATGAGCACCGTATTAGGTTCCTTATCGGATCTTCGATGCGTCTTCTAAAGTCATGATTAGGATTAATATGAGGCGTTGAGCTGCAGCGAGTGTCCGATCAATGAGGGGCCGTATGACATATCCACGATTGCGGGTTCGGCATTATGGTTCCCGTATGGTTGAAACAGATGGCTTGGGAAGGTCTTGCCGATCCTGAATCTGTACAATCGTGTCATCTCCAGGCAGGTCTTCCCAGGGACTCAACAGGTTGCCGTAAAACGCAAAGAGTTCACCCGTCAATCGGGCGGTATCGACAGGGTCTGTGGGATGTTTTCTCCGGATATAGTCGTTGAGGACTCGACCGTCGCCTGTCCTGTGGATATGCGGTTGCTCCAAGTTCATTCGATAGCGCTCAATGGCACTCGCCACACGGCTGATGAAGACCACGGTCCCGTCCGGCTCCACTTCTTCAACGATGCCGATATGGGTCAGGGGATCATTGGCCTCTCCATCACCATTAAAATCCCAGGTGTTATCAAAGAACACGAGGTCGCCTGGCATGACATCCGGTCCCCGATGGAGGACGCCATGCCGATGTACGTGGTTGTGGATGAGTCGGACCCCATTGGCGTTCATCTCTCGGCTGGTTGCCCGGTAGAGATCTATGCCGTGTTCCAGGTAGACGGCACGGGCCACTCCGGCACAGTCGTAGGCGATTCGCTTGCCCTGACTCGTGATCATCCGTGCTCCGACCAACCGTGCGGCGGTCTGAACGATGGCCGATCGGCTAGGCAACGACGTCAGAACCGAAACCGTGTCGCGCTCTGGAGGCGTTGTAGCGGGAAGTGGAGCCGGTCTGGAGGGTCGAGAGGGAGCCGGTTTATCAGCGGACGTCGATGGCGTACGTACGACTCTGGAAGACTTTTGTATCGGTGTTGTACAGCCGGCCAGAGGCATAAGGATCACAACAGCGATATTTACGAGGCATCGCATCTGGGTTACCGCACGTTTACGAATCGACCTTCGGCCGTTCGGCGAAGAGCATCGATGTCTTCCCGTCTGGTGACCGAAAGGGGAACCGTCTGGGTTAATTCTTCAATGAGGAGATCGGTTGTGAGCGGCGTTTTCCGATGGAGAGCCCGATAAAGCGCCGCGACGACGGCCTGCTCGATTTCAGAGCCGCTGAACCCATCACTGGCGCTGACGATTTTGCCGAGGTCAAATTGAGCACGGTCTTGCTTGCGCAAATTCAGATGAATGTTCCAGATGGATTCTCGTTCGGTATCGTCGGGCAGGTCCACAAAAAATATTTCGTCAAACCGCCCTTTTCGCAAGAGTTCCGGTGGCAAGGACGACAGGTCATTGGCCGTGGCGATGACGAACACATCCTGTTTTTTCTCCTGCAGCCACGTCAGGAACGCACCGAAGAGTCGGCGGCTTAAGCCCGCGTCGGCATCGCCGCTCCCGCCTCCGGCGACCATGGCCTTCTCAATTTCGTCGATCCAGAGCACGATCGGGGACAAGGATTCGGCCATCTCAATGGCCTTACGAAAATTCTTTTCCGATTCGCCGATGAACTTGTCGAACAAACGGCCGGCGTCGAGCTTCAAGAGCGGCAGTTTCCATTCCCGTGCGATAGCCTTCGCAGCCAGTGATTTTCCACAGCCCGGCACTCCGACCAGCATGATGCCGCGGGGCGGAGTAAGGTTGAGTGATTTCGCTTCGTCCGTAAACCCGACTTGCGCGCGCTCCAACCAGGCCTTGAGATTGGTGAAGCCCCCCAGTTCAAACCGGTTATCCTCCAACGGATAATATTCCAACAGGCCGCCATCCTTAATGGCCTGCACTTTACGTTTGAGAATAGCCTGCACGTCGTCGGCCGATAGGGTGCCACGTTCGACGAGGCAGTGGGCTACGGCTTGGCGCGCTTGATGAAGTGTGAAACCCTGTAACGCGCGAAGGATCGCATCCGCATCTCGGCTGGTAGGTCCTTTGTCTGCTGTCTGGGTCTCATTGATCGATCTCAGCATGCTCTGCACGAGAGTGGTCGATCGCGGTCGAGCGGAGGTGCGAGGTGCCAATGAACGAAGCAGATCGCGCAGCATGGATCGCAGTTCCGCTCGGTCAGGCAGCTTCAATTCGAGTCGTACCGCGGACTGCTCTAATTCCAACGGGAGGGTAATCGGCTGACCGGTCAGGATGCAGGTGGATCGTGATCGGCTGTAGGCGGCTCCGACCTCACGGAGCTGCCTGCATATGGCGGGATCTTGCAGATGGGGGCCAAGATCTTTCAGCCAGAAGACCGCTTCAACGGTTAACCCGTGGATGTGCTGGAGCACTGCCAAGGGTGTGGCCGTCATTCTGCTGAGAGTCGGGGCATCGTCGGCACGCGTCAGCCCTCTGGTGACGGACCATTCGAAGAGAGGCATCCGTTCCTGAGCTGTCACTGATTGCAGGAGGGCCAGCACCCGGTCCTCTTCCACCGTTTCGATCACGACGAGAGGATGGGAGGAACGGATCAGGGTGCGGAGATCGTGCACACTGGTCGACAAAGCCATCGCGTGAGAATGCTAGCACGAGGCCTCGACTGGACCAAGAAAAGGGGTGATTGTGACCGCCGGTCAGTCATGACTTATGTCTTGGCAGGGCTGGCGAGGGCTTTGCTGATCTCACGGATCAGGCGCTGTTCGATTTCCACCGTTTCCTCAGGGCTGACGTTCAGCACACGGCCGCCTTGGGCAACTCGCTCGAATTCAGCCTTCACCGAGAGTTTGGTCTGACTGTCTGGAAGGGCTTCAAGGGACACGAGGTATTGGTTTCGCGAACCGGTCACTTCGAGCGTGGGAGGGTTCGAGACCTTGCGTTCCGTAACATAGATGGCTCGGTGATCAGTCTTGACGCTGACCTTTGGACGATATCCGTTTCGTGTCAGCGCCTCCTCAGCGACCTTTACCACAAGCTCAAGAGGGCGAGGGAGGATATCGGACTGTGCACCCTTGTCCTCAACCTTGAGAGATTCGGAGACCTGCGATCCAATCATTTGTTTGGTTTCCGCCAACTCCTTCTCGAGTTCTTCTTTGATGTCCTTTGCGTCGCGAAGTTCTTGATTGAGTAGATCGATTTGCTGCTGCATAACCCTGTTTCCGTCTTGCAGGGAACTAAGCAAGGATTCTTGTTTGGCGACTTGTTTCTTGAGGACTTCGTTTTCTGCACGAGAGGGATCGCCGTCCTGGGCGCAGCCGTACAGAGAGACGAACAAGATGCACCAGAGTCTGAACCATGATCGACCGTCAAGTATTTTGTCTTGCACGCGAGTTCCTCCTGAAAGCGTCGTGGGATTATCCACGCTTCTGCCCGACTTGTCTACGCAATATCTCAAGTTTGACCGCTCCAAGCATTCACCGGTAAGCTCGCCACCATGAAGGTGACGGCGGCCGTAATGGTGTGGTCTTTGCCCTTTCTCATTGTGCAGCTGCCCGTTACGGTGGAGAGCGGGCAGGTGGCGGCGAGTATGGCGAAGGAGGATTATAGTCTGTACGACCGAATCATCGAAGATAAATTTCTTACCTCGCAGATCCAGTTAGTCCTACTGGAGCGCATGACCGTTTCTCGGTTGGTTCCTGACCAGGATGGATCAATGTCGCTGGATTTCCTTCAGCAGCAGGGATATTTCGACGGCAAGCTGCCGCAGGAGCTTGTTCGAGATTTTGTTGGAGCCAACCAAATCCCTGTTCCCCTGGAACCTAAGTTCCAGTTCGGTGTTCGCTACCGATTCATTTCCGACGGGACGACAGAAGATCCAGAAGCCAGTGACGCGGTCGCAGTTCTGAGTACTCCTGCTTGGCCGGTACGAGCGACTTCTGTGCTCGACCGGCTCGCCTTTTCCCGTGTGGGGCGGACGTTGGAGAACGACCAAGCCCTCGTCTACGTAGAAAATGTTCGCCCTGACGAGACCGGAACAGGCTTTCTTGTGTGGTATCACCGACAAGGACAGGAGTGGAAGCTCTTCGACACAGAGGTCGTCTGGACCATGCGGTAGTGAGGAGGCAGGGTATCCCTCGCTTGCGCTTGCCGAGCATTGGATTGTAGCATGCCACTACGATGGCGGCGTTGATTCGGAAAACCTTCTCGGTCCCTCCGCTCGGCTGTAATTGCTCGATCATCGGTGATCCGGTCTCGAAGCAGGCGGTCGTCATCGATCCCGGTGGCGCACCGGAACGAATTCTCCGCGAGGTGCAGCAGCTGGGGTGCACGGTCAGTCATATTCTCCATACCCATGCCCATCTCGACCACTTCTTGGCCTCCAGTGAAATCAAGAAGGCGACCGGCGCGGTGATTTGTCTCCATCAGGACGATCTCCAGCTGTGGAACAACCTGGAGCTTCAATGTCGTGTGTTCGGGGTCTCGTACGTACCGGCCTTGCCGCCCGACCAGTGGCTGACCGATGAGGAAAAGGTCATGCTGGGGCAGGTGCCGATCGTGGCGCTCCATACACCGGGCCACACGCCTGGGTCGATCAGTTTTTACCTGCCGAATGACAAGCTTGTGCTGGCCGGTGACACGCTCTTCCGTGGAAGTATCGGCCGGACCGACTTGTGGGGTGGCAACTATGAGGCGATCGAAGAATCGATTCGCGAGCGGCTCTATACGCTTGATGATACGACCCTTGTGATAACCGGGCATGGGCCAGAGACTGAAATCGGCATCGAAAAGGAGATGAATCAGTTCGTCCGCGCGTGACGGCTATTCGTTGGTCATCCGTTCTTTCAGACGCTCGATTCTCTTCTCGGTCGATTTCTTGATAAAGATCATATTCTCGGCGAGATGTTGTTGGGCGTTGATCTTCCCTTCCTCGCGACGTTGTTGCTGGTCGAGACCAAACTGGGCGATGATCGGGGCATCTTCCTTGTTCAGCTCTTTCCAGATTTCAGCACAGCGTGCTTGTTTGGCAGAGGGATATTTATCGCAAGGCGGATCGACAGCCCACGACACCGAAGTCGTGAGAAATGAACTAAAGAGCAGAGCAGAAAGCCCAAACCAGTATTGATCGATATGTTTCTTCATGAGAATGACCCTCTACCAGCTCGACACCATACCACAGGTCGTGATGTCGTGCAGAACCTTCAGGCCTATTGAGGGTGACGCCGACGTTTTTTCTCAAACATTGAGATCGGAAGAACTACCTGTAACCGACTGTCTCTACGAGTGGTGAGCAATCAGGAACAGAAGGGACAATGATCCAATCGCATCAGGGTCGCGAACCAATTATTCGCATTTGCCGTGCTGAGTACATGCCATCCGACACTCCTTTTACACGCCGGGCATCGAATTAGAACTGATAAGAAGCCAAATGCTAGTGATCCAACTCCGACGAAAACCAAGGAAAGCACTACCTGGTCACGATACCAGGTATAGGTTGCTTGGTCTGAGGGAAAATTAACACTCCATACAAATACAGCAAAGACGACGAGATCAATCATGATCAGGGCAAGGAATAGGACGATCTTCCAAAAAATTGTTGCGTCTGCTGTATCCAGAGTCGGTCATTCATTTGCAACGGGCCCTATTATGTAGCGAATCCTAGTTGCTGCCTATCGCACTCCAGTCTCTAAGGAGGCAAGGGCCAGTATGGAATAGCATGTTACTGATTGGGCTCGCCATGTCGTGGATCAACCGTTTTCTGCTCCAACGTCACGTAGATTTTGTCGTCGAAGGTGTAGTAGCCGCCGTTCTCCTTATCGGTGGAGATGCAGGCTTGGGCGAAGATGACGGCGCAGCCGAAGATGTCACCAACGACCCACCAGGACCAGGTTCTCGTGAGAGGCAAGGTCATGGGGTCATAGCCTTCTTTGGTGATGACGGCTTGGTGATCGTCTTTTCTGCTCAGGGAGACTGTTCCTGGTGCCAAGAGGTGAACGCGCTCGTCGACCACGACGTCAGCGTCGAGAGGTGTGGTGAAGATGGTGACGGATTGATAGCCGCCGTGCCACCAGCTGCCGCAACCAGTGAGCGAGATTAGTCCCAAGCCTAGTGCGATACTCCAAAGTCGTCGCTGAGCCGTCCCATGCCTCATAGCCATTTCTCCCGCTGATAATGTCCTGCGGGCATTCTTCCATTGACGGGTGTGTTCTTCTAGCGGATTCGCAAAACGTGCAGGCAGGTTCGGAGAGTGGGCCTGAGCTAGATCTTCATGGCCTCGTTTACTTCGCGCAACGTCGCGCTGGCGACTGCGGCGGCTCGCTTGCTGCCTGCTTCGACAATTTCGTCGACGCGAGACGGCTCCTGCGTGAGCTTCGCACGCTTGTCCCAGATCGGCGTCAGTTGCTCCACCATGCGGTCTGCCACGAGTTTCTTGCAGTCTATACAGCCGATGGCGGCAGTTCGGCAGTCCCTATTGATTTGGTCCTTGACCGCTTGTGGGGAGTAGATGTTGTGGAATTCATAGACAGGGCAGATGTCCGGGTTCCCAGGATCAGTCCGCCGGACACGCGCCGGGTCGGTGACCATGGTTTTGAGTTTTTGCCGGACGACCGGCTCAGTGTCGGAGAGGTTGATCGTATTGTGGTAACTCTTACTCATCTTTCGCCCGTCGGTGCCGATTACCTTGGGGAACTTGGTCAGATGTTCCTTCGGTTCGGGGAACACCGGCGTCTTATAGATGTCGTTGAACCGCCGGGCCAGTTCTCGCGTCAGCTCGAGATGAGGCAATTGATCTTTCCCCACCGGCACAAAATCCGGTTTGTACAAGAGAATGTCGGCCGCCTGCAGGACTGGGTAGCCGAGAAAACCATAGGTGGTGAGATCCTTCTCCTTAATTTCGTCCTGCTTTTCTTTATAGGTCGGGTTCCGCTCCAACCAGGAGATCGGCGTCATCATCGAAAGCAGGAGATGCAGAATGGCATGTTCCGGAATGCGTGACTGGATGAAGATCGTGGACCGTTCCGGGTCGATGCCGCCGGCGAGCCAATCGATCAGCATTTCGCGGACGAAGGTGCGTATCCGACTCGTGTCGGCGTAGTTGGTGGAGAGGGCATGCCAGTCGGCCACGAAGAAGTAGCAGTCGTACTGTTCTTGTAACGCCTTCCAGTTTTCCAAGGCCCCCAGGTAATTCCCAAGGTGCATGAGTCCGCTGGGTTGCATACCGCTCAGGACTCGGCTTCGTGGAGTCGTCATTGGGCGACTCCCGGGCGCAGGCCAAGCGCGGTCGAGAGGATCGTTCCGGACAGGCCTTTTGCAAATGTACCAGTGATGGTGTGGATCACACCCAGCTCTTTGTCGAACACGATCAGCCCCACGAGAATGAGCATTCCATACGGCTCCAATCGTGCCAAGGCCATGGCCGGCTTGACGGGGAGAATCGCCGTCAAAATTCGACCACCGTCGAGAGGCGGGATCGGTAGCAAATTGAAGAGTGCGAGGAAGACGTTGATCATCACGGAATAGAGCGCCATGACGGCGAGTGGACGAAACACCATGGTTGCCAGAAGTCCTGGGGACGCCTCGGTTTCTGCTGAGCCTCGTAGTGACAAGGTTGGCTCGATCGTAAGGAGTACGGCCAACAACAGCGCACTGGACACCGCCAAGATCAGGTTCATCCCTGGTCCGGCCGCCGCCACCAGTGCCATATCACGGCGGGGCTGACGCAGATTTCTCAGGTCAACCGGGACCGGTTTCGCCCAGCCGAAGAGAAAACTCCCCATCATCAAACACATCAAGGGCAGAATCACGGTACCCAAGGGATCGATATGCGCAAGGGGGTTCACGGTGAGTCGTCCTTGAAGTTTCGCGGTAGAGTCGCCGCATTTCGCCGCCACCCAGCCATGTGCATATTCATGAAGCACCATTGCAAACAAGAGAGGGAGCCCCATGTACGAGATCGTGTGAAGGATTTGTGAGAGAGAACTCATGAGCAATGCTTCAGTTCAGTTGCACAAACTTACCCTGTTTCACCTGAAGAAGAAAGAGCGGTCGGTGGAGGGTGCCGTCCGGTCCGAAGCCAGCCGGACCGGCGAGCGTGGGTAGATCACGGTGGGTGGCTAAATACTCTTGCAGGGCTTCTCCGGAGGTCGCGCCGTGACGGATTCCTTCGAGGGCCACTCTGGCCGCATCATATCCCTGCATGGTGAAAAGGGACGGGGTCGAATCAAAGCGTTTCCGGTATCGTTGCACAAAGTCCTGGACGGCGGGGCTCGGACTATCGACAAAGAATCCATCGACAAAGGTCGCGCCGTCGACTGTGCGATCGGCCGTGCGGACAAAGTCCTGCGAGTTCCACCCGTTCGTGCCGAGGAGGGGAACCCTGATGTCATGGAATGCCAGTTGGGCGGCGAGCAGCCCGATGTCTTGAGCTCGACTTGGGATAAAAATTGCGTCAAACCCGGGAGTGTAGAGGACACGTTTTTCAGTTCGGTTGGCCGGCTTCCCCGGAGGACGCGGAATCTCCACGGGAACTGCCAGACCATACTTTTTCAGATCCTCGGCCTTCAGGCGCTGGATTTGCGGAGCGAAATCGGTTTCCCCTTCCTTAAAGGATTCGATGGCGACGATCTCCCCGTCTAAGTGATACACCTCCTGTGCAAACAGGCGGGCGAGTTCCCGGCCATAGACGGTGTCGGGATGGATGATGCAGAATCGTCGATGCCCTTGATCCTGTGCGGCATAGGTGGCCATGCGTTCGGCTTGTAACGAGTAGGTAAGCGATGTGCTGAAGAGATAACTGCCCAATCGGCGGACATTGGGGAGCGTGGCTGCCGGCGTAATCAACGGGACTCTGCTCTTCTGTGACATTTCCGCCATGACCGGAAGATTTCGCGACAGCATCGGGCCGATGATTGCGAGTGGGCGATCATGATGGAGGAGCATCGAGAGATCCTCAAGAAACCCCGGTCGATCGATATCGTGGTCCTTCACGATTAAGCCGACCGATGGTGCGCCAGGCTGCTCACGCGATGTTTCGAGCGCGAGTTGAATGCCTTGCAAGACGTCCGTCGCGAATGTCGACAGCTGTCCTGATAGGGGGAGTACGGCGGCGATGACATACTGATTGGATCGTAACCGTGTCTTCAGCAGCTCCAGCGATTCGCTGACTTTTTGACCGGAGGAATGCGCAGGAAAGGCCGCGAGAAAATGCCGAGCTTCCCGCTCCGCCAGATGATCTTCACTGCGGCCGATATAGTAGTCGATCAACCGGAGTGAAGCGAGGTCGCCGGGATACGAGCGTGGATAGGCATCCCGCACCCGGGCCAATCCCTTCTTATCCAATTTCTCCGCGATGAACTGCCTGATCTGTTCCCGTGTTTCGGTGATGTGCTCTTCAGAACTTCCGGCCATTCCCTCCAGCAGGATATGAATAGCCCGCACATAGTCTTTTTTGAGCGCTAACAGATCGGCTGAGAGTTGCTGGGCTTCCCGTTTGGTGCCCTCGTCGAGGGTCGTTGTACGAACTTGGGTCAGTAACGGCAATGCAAGGTCTACATTCCCCATTGCCGCGTGGGTTCGGGCAAGCAAGAGCTTGCTGCGGTCGAGGAGTTCGGATTCAGGAAATTCCGTGTGGAGTTGGTTGAACTGGTGGAGCGCCTCGCCGTAGTCCTTCATGCCATAGAGGGCCGCTCCTAACAGCAAGTAGGTGTCATCGAGGTGCTCCGGTCGTGGGGTGGTGGTCAAGAAGCGACGTAAGTTATTGGCTGCTGACTCGTAGTCGCCTTTCTCGATCAATTGCTTGGCCTGGTTCAACACCGGCGGATTGGGAACCAAGGGTTTGACCGCGTCTGCCGCTTCTGCCTGAGGCCAAGGAGGTACAATGGATCCTGGAGCGAGGCTGGCCACAAGGGCGAGGATGACCATCAGCAGCGGCCAGGTCGTCATGGGAGAAGGATGGTGCGAGTAGGCGAGCATTCCGTTTGATCAGCAGTAACCCATAGGCAGACTAGTAACGGAAAGGGTGCAACCTGTCAAGGAGAACTGCTGCGTTTTCATTGTGCGCCCGAGGAGAGTTGGCTATAGTGTCGCATCCCATGACCACGGCTCACTCATCGGTACCTGTCCTGGATCCGCTGGTTGAACGATATTTGAGCCAGCTGCGGGTTGAAGGCGGGCTGGCGCACAACACACTGGAGTCCTACCGGCGAGACCTATTCCGTGTGCAACGGTACTGGCTCCAGCATCGATTGCGCATGAGTGACGCCGTGCCATCGTCCATCATCCGGTCCTTTCTAGCTTCACTGAAACAGGAGTCGCTGGCGGCATCATCGGTGGCCCGGATGCTGTCGACATTGCGGGGATGGTACCGGTTTCTCGCTCGGGAAAACATTCTGCACGTGAACCCTCTCCGTGATGTGGCGGGTGTGCGACGCTCAGTTCGATTGCCGAAAACGTTGACGCTTCAGGAAGTGACGGCGTTGCTTGAGATGCCTGTTCGTGACCGCGCAGAGGATCACCGTGATCGTGTGATGCTGGAATTGCTCTACGCGTCAGGGCTGCGTGTGTCGGAGTTGGTTGGTCTGACGCTTTCACAAATCGATCTGGAGCTTGGCTGCCTTCGAGTGATGGGGAAGGGCGCCAAAGAACGAATGGTGCCGATGGGACAAACGGCACGAGAATTGTTGGTCGAGTATCTTGAACAGGTTCGCCCAACGCTCCTCAAAAACCGTCGAGCCTGTCGTAACGTGTTTGTCAGCCGGCGGGGACATGCCTTGACGAGACAAGGTTGCTGGAAGTTGTTGTCGTTGCGCGCGCGACGGGCGGGCATCTTCAAGCCTATCTCACCGCATATGCTTCGTCATTCGTTTGCCACTCATTTGCTTGAAGGCGGCGCTGATCTTCGCACGGTACAGGCGATGTTGGGGCATGCTGATATCGCGACGACCCAGATATACACTCACGTGGATCGTCGCCGACTGAAGCAGGTTCACCGGCAATTCTTTCCTCGGCAACTTCGACAGTCCCATGCAGGCAGATCGAGCAAGGGAAAACACGAGCAACTACGCGGTGTGTCTGACGAATGATGTGCGAAGAATAGTGTCGAGTACGCACGGCCTGGTTGACAAGGAGAAATGGACTTGGTACGCTCCGCAAGCTTGTTAGGAAATTCGGGCGGATAGCTCAGTTGGGAGAGCGCTGCCCTTACAAGGCAGAGGTCACAGGTTCGATCCCTGTTCCGCCTACCAGCTCAACGGCGCTGGTGTGGAGGGACAGGAAGGGTCCTGCAGAGTTGAGGGTCTCTTTCTCGCTCACAAGGTTGATCGGCGACCGTTGATGTTGTCTTGTTGTTCTCCAAAGTGTTCCGCTATAGGTAGTGAATACGGGGCCGTCGTTCAGCCTGGTTAGGACGCCAGATTGTCAATCTGGAGGTCGCGGGTTCAAATCCCGTCGGCCCCGCCATTTTCCCCAGTGTTTGGTAAACTCCACTTTGCCAAGAGCCAGAACGTAGGAGGGAGAGGCTAGACTCGTATGTTTCAAGCCGGTCCGCTCGCAACCCTTACATCGCTGAGCATCATTTCCAAGGTGGTGTTAGTGGTGCTGCTGGGGTTCTCCATCATTTCATGGGCGATCATTTTCTATAAATGGGCTACCTTTCGCGCCGTCGACCTCAAAGACCGGCAGTTCATGGCTGTCTTACTCAGGGCGCGAGATGTAGAAGAGGTGACCCGCAATCTCTCGCAGGCGGCCGGAAGCCCCTGCGCAAAAATTTTCCATTCCGTCGTCCAACGGTTGGACCAGATCCCCACTACGTCCAATGACAGTGGTTCGATGGTCTTTGATCGACATGTGATGGAGAGGACGGCAGCGCATCTTGCGCAAGGGCAAATCTCGAGATTGGAATCGTTTCTCCCGTTTCTTGCGACGACCGGGAACATTTCCCCGTTCGTCGGTCTGTTGGGAACTGTGCTTGGAATTATCGATGCGTTTCGTGAGATCGGCACCCAAGGCACCGCGAGTATCGCGGCCGTGGCTCCCGGCGTTTCAGAAGCCCTGATTGCCACTGCGGCCGGATTGTTTGCGGCGATTCCAGCCGTCATCGCCTATAATTATTTTCTGACACGCATCAGACGTACGGCCTTCCAGATAGATTCCGTCGTGGTCGAACTGCTGGCCTTGATCCCGGCTCAAAGCAAGCCGGCTGGTTCGATGCCTGCCGGGGGGAAGGGATGATTTTCGAGACGAGACAACGTCGGTTCTTGGCGGAGATCAACGTGATTCCACTCGTGGATGTCGTGCTGGTCTTGCTCGTGATCTTCATGGTCACCGCACCGATGTTGTACCGTGGCATGGATATCAACCTACCGACTTCCGCGACCAACACGATTAAACCAGAGATACGAGCGGTGCTCACCATCGAAAAGGATCAGCGTCTCTATCTCGACAAGGATCAAGTGAGTGTGGCTCAGCTGGAGCGCAAGTTGCGCACACTCAAAGCCGAGCACGAAGATGTCTCGCTGTATCTCCGCGCCGACCGTGACGTGCCGTATGGAGTCGTGGTTCAGGTGATGGATGGAGTGAAAAAGGCCGGGATTGAAAAGCTCGGGATGGTGACGGATCCCACCGGACCAGAACGACTCACTGACAGTACGCCTTCTCCAGGTAACCAGTAGGATTAAGGTTTACGGTGCAGGCTTGGGCATCAGCCGGCATATCAGCAGGCGATGATTGGCAGGCGACACTGACCCGTCGCCTCGGCCGTGCCGTCTTCGTGTCCCTGGTGTTGCACGTAGGGATCCTGGCCTTGTTGGGGTGGATACGGTTGCCTAGGCAAGGTGAACGGCCGCTCACCTCCATTGAAATTTCCCTTGCCAGTCTTCCGACACTTCCAACGAAGTCTGTGGAGCCTCCCAAGACTCAGCCTGTTAAGAAGGCGGTGGAGCGACCGAAAGTCCCTGATAAGCCGAAACTCGTTGAGCAAGTAAAACCCGTTGAACCGCCGAAACCCATTGAGCAGTCGAAGCTCACCGAACCGCCAAAACCCATCGAGCAGCCGAAACCCGTCCAGCAACCCCCTCCTCCGGCTGAACAGACCAAACCAGCGCCGCCTGTACATGTCCCGCCCGCCCCTCCTCCCATCCCTTCCGCAAAGCAATCAAATGATATTATGCGCGATGTCTTGAAAGACATCGAGTTGCCTCCAGATGCTCCAAAGCTAGGGGAGATCAGTCCGGAGGCCAATCCAAAGAAAGCGCCAACCATCAAGTTGCCGGATGTTCCGGTTGTAGCGGAATCCAAGGAACCGGTGGGAAAGCCGGCGGTCACACCCCCGTCGTCATCCTTGACGGAAGAATTGGCAAAAGAATTGGATGAGGAACTCAAGAAGATCAAGAAGGTCGAGATTGCCAAGGAAGCGCCCCCGCCAGCACCTCCCGCAGAGTCGCCGGTAAAACCATTGCCACGTATTGAAGCAAAGGTCCCGAGTCAGAAGACCGTTGATACGACACTCAAGATCCCAGGGATAGCCCCCGGATCGAACGCCTATCTTGCGTTAGTCCGCCAACGGATCAGTAATGTGTGGAGTGCGCCACCGGTAGACGTGACCAACCAGGTCTATGTCGTCATTGTGCAATTCCGGTTGCATCGAAACGGAAGAGTGACCGGAGTGACCATCGAACAATCCTCCGGAAACGAGTATTATGATTTAGCGGGGAAACGGGCGGTGTTGAGCGCCGTCCCCTTACCCATATTCCCAGCCGACATCACAGATGCCTATTTTGATGCCCATTTCACGTTCACCGTCGGGGAACCTCAAGGATAAAACATGACGTTTCGAACTATTCTCATTGCCGGTGTCTGTGCCTCGCTTGGTCTTGTGTGGATCATTGAATCTGGTGCCGCTGACGTATTTCTTGAAGCCACCAGGTCGGAATTTCAGAAGATCCCGCTGGGGGTCGTGGGAATCGACAATGTCGGTGGACCGGAGTCACCCGAGGGACGTGCGAAGCTGGGAAGCCGTATTGAGGATGTGCTCAAGGCGGATGTGCGACGATCCTTAGTATTTTCCCTCGTCGATCTCGCGCCTCTCAGGATTAAAGCCAGTCATCCAGGGGCGGAACCAGACCCTTCCTTCAAACACGCTACGGAGAACGGAGTGTCTGTTATTGTCTGGGGTAGGGCTGGGCTGAAGACTGACACGAAGCCTCCCGATGTCAATATGGATGGGTATGTGTACGATGCAGGCAGTGATGAGGTGGTCGGTGGGAAGCGATACGCGGGATCCACGTCGGTTGTTCGGCTGATGGCTCATCGGTTCGCGGATGAGTTGGTGTTCCGATACACGGGAGAGCCGGGTATTGCGCGGACGAAGATCGCCTATGTCTCCCAGCAGGGAACTGCTCGCGAACTCTTCGTGATGGACTATGATGGGTTTGAGCCTCGCCAGCTGACCGCCGACGGGTTTTTGAACTTGATGCCGCACTGGTCACCGGATCGTCGTTTTCTCGTCTTCACCGCCTATCGCAATCGGAACATCCAGGAGATTGATATGATCGAGCTCGCGACAGGTAAACGCTGGACGCTTGTCTCGCAAGGTGGGCTGAATATCACTCCAGCGCTCTCGCCTGACGGGCATTTTCTCGCGTATTCGTCGAGCCATGAGGGCAATGCCGAACTGTATCGGTTGGATACGCGCACGAAAGCCGTCCATCGACTGACCACGAATGCAGGAGGGGACCTTTCTCCGTCCTGGGCTCCCTCTGGACGTGAGTTGGTCTTTGCTTCAGATCGGAGCGGAGGGCCACAACTGTTTCTGATGAGTGCGGACGGGTCGAATGTCCGTCGATTGACATTTGACGGAGACTATAATGCGGCGCCGTCCTGGTCTCCCCGTGGAAACTGGATCGCGTATGTGTGTCGGACCCCGAAGAAAGAGTACAAGCTTTGTCTGATCACCCCCGACGGGCAGAAACGTCGGCAGTTGACGGCTGGTCCCGGAGTGGATGATTCACCTTCCTGGTCTCCAGATGGACGCCATCTTGTGTTCAGCTCGACGGCGGATGGCAAGAGCCAGATCTACATGATCAATGCGGACGGGAAAGATCTCGAGCGTATTACATTTACGGGTACACACAACAGCGCGCCGACCTGGTCTCCCGCGTCATGATCTTTGTGGAGGGCATTGACGGCAATCATCCTCCCCTGTATGAAAGAGTGGATATCCTATCAGGAGGGAACCAATCCCATGAAAAAGCTACCAACCATTTACCTGCCGCTGATTTTTGGTATCCTTATAGCGGTGATGCCTGCCTGTTCCAAAAAGGCGCTTCAATCAGGTGGCGATCCCCAAACATTTCAAGAACCGACGACTAAAAGCGGGATAACCAGGGGGGGAGGAAATCGAGAAGGAACCAGAGGAGGCGTCAGCCCAAATTTTCCAGACACGGCCTTCTCCAGTGGCGAAAACTCAAACAGCTTGCGTGGAATAGATCGTGACCCATCTGAAGAACGGCTCAACGGCGATGTCGGCAGCGATGGTGGTTTTGGGGGTAATGGTGGGTCGGGGAATAACCGGGATCGATTGATGGCGAAATCCGACCCGGGAGCAGCCGCTCGTCAGTTGGCTGAAATACGGTCCGAGCAGCTCGCGTCAGCAGCGGCAGGCCTGCGAGATGTGTTTTTTGCCTATGATAGCTTTTCGATCACGGAGGAGGGCCGTCATGCGCTCTCCAACAACGCGGAATGGATTAAGTCCAATCCGAACACGCAGCTGAAAATCGAAGGACATTGTGACGAACGAGGCACGTCGGCGTACAATTTGGTGTTGGGCGAGAAACGTGCGAAAGCCGTCCGGAACTATCTTGTTGAGCTGGGTGTGGCACCCAATCATCTGTCGGTCGTCTCCTACGGCAAAGAACGTCCGTTCTGCACCGAACATACAGAATCGTGTTACTCCCAAAATCGCCGTGGACATCTCGTTGTTCGCATCGGGGAGTGACGCATACGTGACTATGATTCACCGAACTACCCCCTGATTGTTGACGATTGCTGAGAGGTCAGGACATGCCGCTTCAACCATCAATGACGCATCATGCGTTCCTCGGTGTGGTGATGATCAGTGTCGTGCTTCCTGGTTGTATGGCACAGCAGTCGGATCTCAAACGAACGGAAAAAGATTTTAAGAATCAGCTTTCTCAGACCAGCGCGAGGCAGAACCAGGAAATTTCAACGTTGCGGGAACAGGAATTGCCCCGGTTGCGAGGGGAACTGGAAAAGGCGCTGCATCTGGCCAAGGACCTCCAGGGCAGACAAGAAGACTTCAAATACCGCTCGGCGCAGTTGGAGCAGCAGACCAAGAAACTGGAGCAGCTGGCGGCAAAAATGGAATCCGATAGCGGTACCCGGTATCTGTGGGTGCAGAAGAGTTTCGAGACTCAGGATGCCAAAGTTTCAGCCAGGCTCGACGAAGTGGCGAAAGCCATGGAGGCCTTGAAGAAGGAGATCATTGAGGTCGTCCAGCGTACGAACGAAAGCATCACCAAGCGGGTGGATCTCAAACTTGATGAACAACGGCGAGAGTTGGCGGAAAACAATAAAAAAGTCGAGCAAGTCTCTCAGAAATTCGTCCAATTCAATCAGGCCTTGACCGGGTTTCGGGAGGCATTAACCGGTCTGAACGATCGGGTGGGTGAGGGAGAACAGGTGTCGAAAAATCTCACCGCCAAGATCGACGCCGATTCGAAAGCGACAGCTGCGCATGCGGAGGACCTCAATCGAAGCGTGGCGTCCGTGACGAAAGCCCTTGAGACGATCGGAAAGAAAATCACGGCCCGTCTGGACGAGCAGGACAACCGTATCGACGCGTTGGCGAAGACGGTTGAACATGTTTCCAATAAGCCCGCGTTGCTTCAACAGGGGGCCAAATCAGCGCAGCAGTCCACTGCGTCTAGCGAATTCACGCCTGAAGGAGGGAGCGCATCCGCGAGCCCTCCCGAATCGGAACCCACGACTGCGAGAGCAACGATCGTTCCTCCTCAGGAATCACCAAAGTTCGAACCCCCTCAGAGCAGCTCCGACTCCCCGGATCGTGCTCGCTATGACCGCTTACTGACTATGTTTCGGGACGGGGATCTAGAAGGCGCTCGGCAAGGGTTTGCCGGTTTTCTCTCTGAATATCCGAACTCCAGTCTCGCGCCGAATGCGAGGTTTTGGCTTGGTGAGTCGTACTATGGAAAGAAGGATTTCCAGAAAGCGATCGATGCCTACGACAAGGTAGAGGTCGACTATCCGAGCAGTGAGAAGGTGCCCGCCGCGCTTCTGAAGAAGGGGTATGCGTATCTGGCGATGAAGGACTTGAAAAGAGCCCATTCGGCATTTAGGCAAGTGATGACGCTGTACCCGGGGAGTGCAGAAGCGGGAAGAGCATCGGACAAGTTGGCACAACTCAAGGAGGCACGGTAATACCATGGGTGTTCGTCCAATGCTGTCGGGTCTTATGGTATGCGGGCTGTCGATAGCGGCGGTAGATCTTGTCGGATGTGCACGACATGCGGATTTTATCCAAGCTCGGAACCAGCTCTCGGCGGTCGCTCGAACCCAGGAGCAGGATCGTCAGCGGATGGACGCCGTCATGCGTCGGTTGGAGGCCATCGAAAAGATTAAAGACCCAGAGGCCAGTAAGCCACGGTTTGATGAGTTGTCAGCTCGTTTCCAGAAAATGGAAAATCGACTCGCCAAACTGGAAGAGACTGCGAGCCGCTCAGCGGTGAAAGTGGATCCTCCAACGGAGTCTCGTGCCGTCAAACCAGTCAAGTCCACCCCTCCGGCCGAATCCATCGCGATCGTCACCGGAATTACTCCGACATCGGCGTTCAACTTGGCGTACAATGATTACCTCAATGGAAATTATGAACTCTCGGTGGCAGGGTTTCAGCGGTTCGTGAAAGACTTCCCCGGGACCTCTCTGACTCCCAATGCACAGTATTGGATGGGCGAATCGTATTACAATTTGAAAGATTATGGGCGGGCGATTCAAACATTCGATTCGCTTGTGGCCGAGTACCCTGGAAACGAAAAGGTGCCGGCGGCGCTGTACAAACTTGGATTGGCCACGGCTGAGACCGGCGATCTCACAAAGTCCAGAAGAAATCTGAAGCGAGTGCTCGAGGAGTTTCCCTCATCGGAGGAATCGAAACTAGCCAAGAATAAGCTGGCCGAAATCCGATGACCGTTTCGGTCGCGCGACGTCCTATCCTTCCTACCATCATCTCTGTCCCGAGGAGCCTCCCGCCGTGCTGACGACTGACGGCAGCGGTAAGATTTGCATCCTACCAGACGAAGTCATCGGTCGCATCGCAGCGGGAGAAGTGGTCGAGCGTCCCGCAGCAGTCGTCAAAGAGCTGCTTGAGAACAGCATCGATGCCGGGAGTCATGTGATCACGGTGGATGTGAAGGATGGCGGCCTCTCGCTGATCAGGGTCACCGATGACGGAGAGGGCATGAGCCGGGAGGATGCTCCACGTGCGTTTCAACGGCATGCAACCAGCAAACTTCGGTCGGATATGGACCTCTGGTCCATCCGTACGATGGGCTTTCGAGGTGAGGCATTGCCGAGTATCGCCGCGGTGGCGCATGTCCGTCTGTTGACGGCAACACGGGCGGCTGAACTCGGGACGGAATTGGAAGTCGTGGGCGGGTTGGTCGGGACCATTGCTGATGCGCCTCCCGTGATGGGGACCAGAATCGAGATTGCGGATTTGTTCAAGAATCAGCCGGCGAGAAAAAAGTTTCTCAAGTCCATTCCCACGGAGCATTCGCATATCACGCGGGTAGTGCAACAGGCGGCGTTGGCATGGCCGTCCATCCAATTTCGCCTAACGCACAATGCACAGGAGCTGATGAACTATCCGGCGGTACGGTCGGAGGCAGATCGAATCGCCCAAGTGTATCAACCTACGTTTCTCGAACACTGTGTGTCGCTCAAGGCCGCGCTTCCCGGTGTTGCCGTCAGTGGGTATCTTGTCGATGCGGTTCATGCGAAGTCGTCGCGCACACCGCAAGAGGTGTTTGTGAACCGTCGTCCCATTCGGAGCCTGACGGTGTCTCACGCCGTTGGAGAGGGTTATGGATCGTTCGTTGCCAAGGGGTGCCACCCACGATTTGTGCTGTTTCTGGAGGTGGATCCAGATCGTGTCGATGTCAATGTCCATCCTACCAAGCGAGAGGTCCGGTTTTCCGACAATGAAACCGTGCATCAGCTGGTCCGACGAGCTGTTCGCCAGGCATTGAGCCGAGAAACGACGCCGAATGATGTGCAGGACCGGAGTCGTCGTGCCGGTTCCACCCAGCAGGTCGCTGTTGCCGTGAGGAATCCGTTCTCCGTGCGCGAGTCTTCTCCGGCGGCTCCGGCCCCGCCTGAATGGCAGGGTGTTGAGGCTCAATTGGCGTTCATCAACGAGGCGGCAGAATCCTATACTCGAGTCCCCTCCATTGAAGTGACTCCGTTGGGACAGATCAATCGAACGTACCTCGTGGCCCAAGTTGGGGAAGATTTGACTGTGATCGATCAGCATACCGCTCATGAGCGCGTCCTTTTTGAACGACTGCAGCGGGCCTGGACGAGACACAAGATAGAGGCCCAGGCGCTGCTCATTCCAGATCCAGTTGATGTGTCCCCGGCTCAAGCTGCCTTGCTGCAGCGGTACCAGGGTGATCTGGAGCAGTTAGGGCTGGAGATCGAACCGTTCGGCACCTCAACGGTTCTGATCAGATCGACCCCGGTCGGTCTTGGTCGGATTGATGCAGGAAGGTTTCTCCAGGATCTGTTCGAGGACCTCGCACAATGGGACAGCCTGGCTGGTCTGGAGGCAAAGGTTCATTCGGTGTTGGCCTCGATGGCCTGTCATGGTGCCGTTCGCGCTGGTCGTCTCATGAGACTGGAAGAAATCAAAGTGCTGGTGGAGGAATGGCGAGGGGAAGGAGAGATTACCACCTGTCCTCATGGACGCAGGACTTCATTCCGACTCACGATCAGTGAGCTTGAGAAACTGTTTGGGCGGGTCGGTTGGTAGGCGATTCTGTCGCGCGTCCCACATGAATCTATGCTCTCAGAACTTCTATGTCGCCAGCGGCCGTTGGTCGTGCTGCTGGGACCGACTGCCGTCGGAAAAAGTCGAGTTGCAACAGTGGTGGCCCGCCATTTTGTTACCGAGGTCCTGACAGCCGATTCTCGTCAGGTGTACCGAGGGATGGATATCGGAACAGATAAGCCCACGGTCGCTGAACGTCAGGGTGTGCCGCATCGGCTGATTGATCTAGTTGATCCTCATGAAGCATTCAATGCCGGGCGATATTGTCGTATGGCATTGGAAGAAATCGATCGATTATATGCTGCGAACCGGCTACCGTTCGTGGTAGGGGGTACAGGGTTGTACATACGGACCCTGGTACGAGGGTTATGCTCAGCGCCCGAGTCCGATCCCCGTGTGAGGGCAGACCTCAAAAAGTTAAGAGACGAAAGGGGGAAAGGCGGCCTCTATGCCGAATTGCAGCGTACTGATCCTGAGGCGGCAGCCCGGCTTCATCCGAATGACGAATCGAAGGTGATGCGCGCGCTGGAGGTCTACCGATTGTCGGGACGCTCGATCTCGACCATCCAGGAGGAACATCGGTTTCAGGAGCGACCGTTTTCGGCCTTGCTGATCGGACTCCAGCGCCCTATGGACATCCTATATCAAGGGATTGAAGAACGTATCGATTGGCAGTTGGCGCATGGAATGGTAGAAGAGACTCGGTCATTGCTCAATCAGGGATGTGGGAGAGAGCTCGCTTCCATGAAAGGGCTTGGTTATCGCCAGGTCGGAGCCTTTTTGGCAGATGAGTACGACTATCCTGAAATGGTGCGTCAGTTCAAGCGAGACACCAGACGCTTTGCGAAACGGCAGATGACCTGGTTTCGAAGGGAGCCAGGGATCGTCTGGCTGCCGATCGGAGAAGGGGAGCGGGCTGAACAAACGGCCGGACATGTGATCAGACAGATTGAACAGTTTATGAGGACTCTGGAGCAGCAGGCCTCGTCCAGTGTGAGGGAAGGGGCAGCCTATGGAAAAGGATCTGGATGAAGATGAAGACGAGCAAGCAGCAAGCAACGGTCGGCGTGATCGGGGGAAGCGGGCTCTATAACATTGAAGGGCTGACATCGACTCGATCAATTCGGGTGCGAACGCCTTTCGGAGTTCCCTCCGATGCGATTACCCTCGGCACGCTCGAAGGTATTCGGGTGGCCTTTCTTTCCCGGCATGGTCAAGGACATCTGTTGAATCCAAGCGGTATCAACTATCGCGCCAACATTTTTGCGCTCAAGTCTCTTGGTGTCTCCCATGTTATTTCGATCAGCGCCGTCGGGAGCATGAAGGAATCGATTCGGCCTGGAGACGTCGTGATACCGGACCAGTTTATCGACCTGACCAAGCGCCGTCCCTCGACTTTTTTTGAAAATGGGATCGTGGCGCATGTAGCGTTTGGTGAGCCGGTCTGTGCCGAGCTGGGACAAGCGCTGTGTTCATCGGCCAAGCAAGTCGGGGCCACGGTGCATCCACGGGGGACCTATCTCTGTATGGAAGGTCCGCAGTTTTCGACCAAGGCGGAATCGCAACTCTACCGGCAATGGGGGGTCGATGTGATCGGTATGACCAATATGCCGGAGGCCAAGCTGGCGCGAGAAGCGGAGCTTTCTTACGCGACCGTGGCCCTTGTCACCGACTATGACTGCTGGCACGAAACGGAAGAGGCCGTGACGGTAGAAGCGGTGTTGGCCACCCTGCACCGCAATGTGGCCTTGGCCAAGCAGATCCTTCGGGCGGCCATGCCATCCTTCACCGACATCAGATCTTGCACCTGTCATCGCGCGTTGGAGAATGCGATTCTGACCGCGCCGAAACGAATTCCTGCGGCGGTTCGCAAGCGGCTCGCCGTGCTCATTGATCGTGCGTTGAGACCATAGAAAGGAGCCCGTTAGTCATGGGGAAATTGCTCGTAGTCGGATCGGTTGCGCTTGATACAGTCAAGACGCCATTCGGCGAAGGAACCGAAATCCTAGGAGGGTCGGCGACCTATTTCTCGACGGCCGCCAGTTTCTTTACATCAGTGGCGCTGATCGCCGTGGTCGGAGAAGACTTTCCGCAACAACACGTCGCGTTTCTCAAGAGCCGAGGGATTGACCTCACAGGCCTGGAACGTCGTCCCGGAGCCACCTTTCGCTGGAAAGGAGAATATACCCACCAGCTGAACGAGGCCCATACTCTGGATACGCAACTCAATGTCTTCGAGACGTTTCGTCCCCAAATCCCAGAAGCCTATCGGGCACCCGATGTCTTGTTTCTGGGGAATATTCATCCCGAGCTGCAACTCGATGTGCTGCAGAAAGTTCAGCGTCCGGCCCTTGTGGCGTGCGATACGATGAATTTCTGGATCAATGGGCAGCGAGACGCACTTTGGAAGGTGCTGGAGAAGGTCGATGTGTTGATCATCAACGACGGGGAAGCTCGAGCCCTGGGTCAAGACTCTAACTTGGTGAAAGTCGCCAAGCTCGTGCTTGCCCGAGGGCCCAAACACTTGATCGTGAAACGAGGAGAGTACGGGGTGTTGATGTTCAATGAGAAACAGGTGTTCGGTGCACCGGCGTTTCCGCTCGAAGACGTCCGTGATCCGACTGGAGCAGGAGATACTTTTGCAGGAGGATTTCTCGGGTATTTGGCGGCTACCGGAAATCGCTCCCCCGAGGCTATGAAGCAGGCGATCATCTTCGGAAGCGTCATGGCGTCATTTACAGTAGAAGCCTTTAGTCTTGACCGATTGCGAATCCTGGATTACAAAGAGATTCAAGCTCGGTTCTCAGAATTTAAGCGGTTAACGCATTTTGAGGATATTTGATGGTCAGCGTGAATAGTCGACGCCGCCAACTGAATCGTTACCTGGTGCCGGCGTGTTTAGGAGTCATAACTATCTTGACGGGATGTGCAACCGACAAGGAAGCGATCCGCAAGTCGCAAGGGCATTATCAAGAAGGCGTAGCCAGTTTGCCGGCAGATCGCCAACAGGCGTTTGTGTCGTTCCAGAAGTCTGTCCAGTTGAATCCAGCCAACAAGGAGTCACGGTACGCGTTAGGGCATGTGTATGCCCTCCAAGGCAAGCTCCCCCTTGCGGAAGAGCAATTTCGGGCGGCCATCAAGATTGACGAATCGTATTCCGAAGCGCACACGTATCTCGGACAGGTCCTTGCGAACCAAGATCGGTGGGATGAAGCCATCGCGTCCTACAAGCAGGCACTCGCGAATCCCCTGTATCCGACTCCTGATTTGGCCAGATTTCATCTCGGTCGTGCGCTTGCACATCAGGGAGATCTGCACGGGTCAATGGAGGCATTCGAGGATGCGGCCTCAGCCAGTCCTCCCAGCGTTCCTCCGGCGATGACCCATCTGGAGCTCGGACGGGTGTACTCTAAGTTAGGCTACACGACGCGAGCACGCGAGGTCCTGAAGAAAGTGGCGACAATGGATGAGGGTGGGAGGTTGGCAGAGGCGGCATCGGAACTCTTGACTCGATTGAAGTAGGAGACCTATGGAGTCGGTCGGCGAATTCTTCAGGCAAGTTCGGGAGACCAAGGGGTTGACGGTCGATGAAGTCGCGTCCAAGACCCGTATTCGTACGGACTTCGTCAAGGCACTCGAAGACGGGAATTTTGCCAAGCTGCCGGACCAGGTCTTCGCTCGGGGATTTGTGCGCTCCTATGCACGCTCACTGGGCCTTGATGAAGAGGATGCGATTCATCGGTTCATTCAGTCGGCAGGGTCTTTCTACGAGAAACAGGATGAACGTGAACGGCTGAAGATTCGGCAGGTTGAGGAAGATCGAAAACGGCAGGCCAATCGGAAGACGGTAGCCATTGCGATTGGCGTGGCCGTGCTGACATTGATCTTTCTCCTTAGCCGAGAGCAGTCCGCGGTGTTCCGTCAAGGAGCATCTGAGCAAGCATCTTTGGCGAAACGGCCGGTTCAAGCGGGCAAAGATCTGCCAGAGCCGAGTGCCCGCGGACCGGAACATGCTCCAGAAACGTCGAAGCCAAGCGAAGTGCCCGCAGGTCTGTTAAAACCGACGTCGGACTCGCCACCCAAACAAGACGCAAACACATCTGCGGTGGCGGTGTCCAAAGTTGAGCCCGGGGTGGTGTCTACGGTTTCTCCAGGCAGTGATGGTCCGCTAGCGGGTTTATCGTTGAATGGGGCGGTGGATCAGGGTGATGGACAACTCGTGCTGGATCTGGAAGCCACGGAGTTGAGTTGGGTGGTGGTCCAGATTGATAACGGGAGTCCACAGGAATCACTGCTCCGACCTGGCGAAAAGGCCCATTGGACTGGGCAGGATCAATTCATCTTAACGCTGGGCAATGCCGGTGGGGTCAAAGCCGAACTCAACGGCAAACCGCAAAAACCCTTCGGGCCCAGTGGCAAAGTAGCACGGGATATTGTGCTGAAGCGGTAGTGTCGTTGAATTCATTCCATCTTCTGTTTCATCCCAGAACATGCAGAGAGCTTCAGGGAAGGCTATGGCGAATCCATGCATCGAGACAAGGGATCAGACGATCGCTATTTGTCGGCGGGGTGTTTCCTTGACAGAAATTCAAAGGCATTGGTATAGTCTGATCGTTTTACCTGTCTTTTGAGAATTGAGCAGGCAAGTCAGCGGCCTGGAGTGGATATAGGCCGATGGGTTTAACACAAAGGAGGACGTCTGATGGGGTATCTGTCCAAGTTTCTGGGTATCAGCGCAGCGATTATGCTCCTCTCGGTCTCGGTGGTGGGAGCTGAAGAAAAAGATCCTTTGAAGCCACGTGTTCCGGCTGATCAGATGGCTGAGGCAAAAGGCATGAAGAATCCGGTCGATGCCACTCCGGAGAGCATCGCAAAAGGGAAGGCCCTGTATGAGGGGAAGGGCACCTGCTTCAATTGTCACGGCAAGGCTGGTGACGGACAGGGTGAAGCAGGCAAGATCTTGAACCCAAGCCCACGGGATTTCACCAACTGCAAGTTCCACAAAAAGCGGAAAGATGGCGAACTCTTCTGGGTCATCAAGAACGGCAGCCCCGGCACGGGTATGGTTTCCTTGATCCCGGCTGCGATCAATGAGGAAGAAGCCTGGGCCATCATCAACTACGAGCGGAGCTTCTGTAAGAAGGATTAGTCTCGTTCGTTGAGGGAGGTTCACGAGTCGACTTGGGAAGGGTGGGGAGGTCACTCTCCACCCTTCCTCTTTGTGTCTCGCTAGTAAGAAGACCGAACGGGTAACGCCAGTTTACGGTCTCCTGACCCGCTCCCAACACCCCGTCAGCGTTAATAAAAATCCAAAACATTGCCCTTGTCTTTGGGATCCCCTCAAAAGGGGGGACCATATGGACATCCGCATAAGTCATGCATTGGTGCTTGCGCTGTGGATATAAAAAGGGGTAGAGTCCGCCCACTGTGAAAAAACTGAGAGCAGCACTCAAACGAGGTGACAACCACTATCGGGCCGTCTGTTTTCATTACTTGGAATAGGAGGGCGACTATGGGCAGCCTATGGCCGTGGGGGAAGTGCCGCGTAGCAGTGGTAACGGTATCGTTTGCGCTCCTGTCGACAGGAGCCATCGGGGTTCTCGGCTCCGGGGTCAGTTATGCCGGAGAAGGCGCGTTGCCGCCGGGAGTTTCGGCAGGCGACATCGAATATAATGGGCGTCTTACGGTTGGTGGGGAGCCTGTCACGGCTGCCATCAATACTGCCAAGAAAAAAGGCGTCATCACGTTTGACGGCACGGCAGGTCAACGGATCAACATCGGCTTTCACGGTGTTTCACTCACTCAGTTCAGGGTGGCGGTGTATGGGCCGGATGGTGCGATGGTTCCAACTCAGGCGTCGGCCGTGAAGAACTATTATGCGACGATGCAGCGAGAACTCTCCTCTCAGACGAGAGTCCAAACGTCAACCTCGTTCTATAAATTCACTGATGATACGACGGGTAGTTTGATCTCCTCCAGTCAGATGAACGGAGCGAGCATTGACCTGGTTGAGTTGCCTGCGACCGGAACCTATACGATCCTTCTCGATCCGGTCAGCGAGTACACTGGGAGTGCCACCATAGCAGTTTCAAATGAGCTGGAAGGTAACATCGTCCCCCAGGGTTCGGCCGTGTCGATTGCAATCACCCGCGCTGGGCAGAACGCGCGCTATACCTTCTCGGGCGAAAGCGGCCAAGCAGTCAGTCTGCAATTGAGCGATGTGACGATTCGAAGTGGGTATGTCTCGATCCTTAAACCAGATGGAATGCCCTTGGGCAAGCCGACCTCGTTCGCGCACGCAGGCGCGGTGGTCGATGCTCAAGTTCTTCCGTCGTCCGGAACCTATGCAGTGCTGATTGATCCGGAGCTGAGTTACACCGGGAGTGCGAAAGTCGCGCTCTACAACGCGCCGGAACTCACGGGCACCATCATGATCGATCAAGTGACGGTGGCACCGACCTTGACCGTACCGGGCCAACGAGCACTCTATACGTTCGATGGGACGGCGGGCCAATGGGTGAATCTCGGACTGACCGGGGTGTCAATTGCATCGAGCACGGTGTCGATCTTGAAGCCTGATGGCAGCAAGTGGTCCTCCACGACCATCGGTCCCAGTGGCGGCAGCCTCGATCCGGCTACGGCCCTGCCAGAAACGGGAACCTACACGATCGTCGTGGACCCAGTGGGTAACCATACCGGCAGGATGGCGCTCGCTCTTTCTTCTCCAGTCACCGGCACGATTGCACTCGATGGAGCCCCGGTACCGGTGAGTCTCAACCAGCCAGGGAAGATGGCACGGTATACGTTCAACGGAAATGCCGGGCAATGGGTGAGCCTCGGGCTTACGTCCGTGGGACTCACGTCGAGCACCATTTCGCTCATGAGTCAGGATGGGACCACGCTTGCCTCAACTGCCGTGGGTACAGCGGGTGGGGCACTTGAAATCCCCAACCCCTTGCCCGCGACCGGAACTTATACCATCCTCGTCCGTCCAGGCGGTACATACACCGGCAACATGACCCTGACGCTCTCAACGGAGGTGTCGGACTCACTTAAGATTAATGCCGCTCCCAGGCAGATCATGATTAGCCGGATTGGCCAAAGTGGTCGCTATACGTTTTCCGGTACAGCAGGCCAACAGGTCACGATCAAGGCCACCAATAATAAGTTCGGCAACGTGATGGTGAACCTGTACACGCCGAGTGGTGTCCTGCAAGCAGGGGCAACGAGCTCCGCGTCGACCTTTAATCTTAACCCTGTGACGCTGGCGACGACGGACACCTACACGATCACGATCAACCCCGCGATGACGGATACGGGGAGTATTCATCTGCAAGTCGTCAGCCCGTAGGCGCGGTGCTTCAGTAGGGAAGTGGAGTCCCACTTCCGCTGCGACCAGAACGGATGGAAGAGGGTGGGAAGGCAACTTCCCACCCTCTTTTTATTTTGAGAAACGATGAGGAACAGGAATGAAGGGCAATAAAAAGATCGGGTATAGGGGGCAACACAAAGTCAGAGTCTACCCAGCCCATCTAGACCTCAGCGCTACTTACTCATCCGATCTACTGCAGGCGAGCTGCTACTTCGCGCGCAGCTGATAAGAGCGGCTCCAGGTAGTCGGTTTTTGGTTTCCCCATAGGCTGTACGTTTAACGTAACGGAGTGAGATCCCTTGACGAGCTGAACAGCGACGACACCAGTCTTTTGGACGTTGTAGCGAGCTTTATCTCCAATCTTGGCCGCGGTGTGAGGCTGCAGAATGGTTACCCGGTCGTAATACTCAGCCGGCCACACTTGTATCGTCAGCATGGCCACACCTGGGCTTGAATAAAGACACATGTCTCGTTCCGCGTCACCACCTGGGTGCTCGGCGCCTGGTCCGATCACACGACTGGCACCTTGGAGATCAAGTATCTCGCAGGCGCGAACCTCTTGTCCCGCCCATGCCTGCTGCACCCCCTCGGCTAGCCCGGCCATCAGGGCCAACACTAGCAGGGTCATTCCAAGCTTTGTGCAAGAAAAGGGCATGTGAAATTCATCCGGTTAACGGTGATTGAATTGCTTCACAACTGGCAGGCCTGGCCTCACCGCACACCGACGATTGAGCACACCGCAGGGGTAAAACCAAGAGGCTAGACCGATCTGGACAAGAAGGGCAATCGCGAGCTCCTGTCTCTATAGCACGTGCAAATCCTCACAAGAAGAAGTAATACGCCATAGCCGTCACGGTTTCAATGAGGTTTGTCCGGCCGGCGACCTATCCCAGTTCTTATCCGCTGCCCTATTACTGAGCCGACCACCAAATAGTGCGTAATGTTCAGTTGGCAAAGTCTCAAAACCCCTTGTTTATAAGCGTTCCAAGAATCAAGATGCGCACTATTTAGCGTTCCCCTCAGTAAAAGTCCTTTCCCAGTGATACAGAAAAGGAATGATTTTCTATCTTGGCTACGCAAGCCAGATACCGATGCGCCACAGACTCTTAAGCCTTATGTTTATCGGAGGGATAAATTGCCTTCGTTTTGCGCTTCGTAAGAGCCAGTTCCATTTCCGAAGCACGCGCTGGCGTGGATGATGTGAGTTAGGGCGTTTCCGACGCAGCAAGAGAAGGCAGGGTGGTAAGGACCACGTCGGCGGCTTGATCGTCCGCTCTGAGCGGCGGAATGATTTGAGGGTGCTGCACCGAACTAAACTTCGATTTTGACGCCCAGGAGATCTTCTGGCGCACAAATCCGCTGATTTCGCCGAGTGTGATGGTCCTGTTGCAGTTGGTGTCGGCCTTGCCCTCGGCGTACTTTCAAAACGTAGTAGGTGAACACAGAAGTTGTGATCAGATCTTGTATCGTGGATGTCCGGTTTGCCTAAGGCGGCGGCTATTGCCAGCACATGTGGAGAACAGGAGTTCTGTTTTGACATTCAGGGGATGCGAATCTCGATGCCGTCTAGGCGAAAGCTCAGGAAGTCCCTTGTGTTGAAGGTAAGTAAAGTTTTAACGCGCGCAGTTCTGGCACAAGCTGCAATCACCCAATCATAGGTCCGACCACCTGCTATATCGTGGTCAGCGGCCTCTCGGAGCAGCGGCCGAAAGGCCTTATTGTCCAAGCCCTCGAGTGTTCCTTCGGTGAGAAAGTTCGTCTCGATGAGAGCAAGAGCATCACGCGGTGACAATCGATGGGGCGGTGGGAGTCTGGTGAGTACTGCATAAGTCTCAATCAGGGCAGGCGTGGCGATGACTAGCGATTCCCGCTCCGTAAGTCGGCGCTCCATCTCCGTAATGGCCCGCTCGTGGTGCTCATGCCAGGTGCATACCGTGGCGACCATGACGCTGGTGTCGGGTAGAAAACTACCCATATGGGGCTAGGAGGAGGCTGCTCTGTTGCGGGTGAGCTGCCGGCGTGTCCGCTCGACAGTCTCGCTCGTGAGGTGTTCGATCGGCTGGTCCGGCATTGCGACAAGGAACCGGCCACGTTTCTTTAGCTTGACGGGAAGCGGTGCCGGCTCGATTTCAATCAGTCCCTGCCGCCAGCGGATCTCCAGCTCGGTGCCAGGCTGGAGTCCCGCTTCCCGCCGCAGTTCCTTGGGAATTACCAAACGACCGGCAGAGTCGATGGTTGTTTTCATGGTATGAACTATACCATTACTTTTTCCGCCAAGCAAACATGCGGTAGGCCTGCAGATTGTCTTACGGGCGAACGGATGTGAATCGTGCGGATTAAGGCGCTTCTGTAGCGGCGAGAGAAGGCAGGGTGGTCAGGACCACGTCGGCAGCTTTGTCGTCCGGTTTCAGCAGCGGAATGATCAGGGGACGCTGTACCGAGCTAAACTTTGATTTTGACGCCCAGGCCACCTTCTGACGCACGAATCCGCCGATTTCCCCCAGCGTCACCGTCCCATCGTGGTTCGTATCCGCTTCTCCTCGAAGGCCCCGCAGCAGATAGTAGGTGAAGAGACCATGACGATGCGTCTCGTCGTCGAAGCCCTTGCCGAGTCCCTCCACGGCGATCAAGCGGATGGTCTCATCACCATACAATTCCCATTGGGGGGTGACGCTTGTCTTGGGGTTGTCTTGAATCGAGGAGATGGTTCCTTCGAAGACAAAGATGGCCTGCCGCGGGTTGAGTTTCGCGAAGACCGATTCGAGCGACTTCAGCCGGTACAGAGTTGTTGCGGCCTTCGCTCCATCATACGGGACGAGCATGATCTCGCCAGTCGGAGATACCAGGGCCTGGCCGGAAAAATAGACGATGACGATTCCATCCTTCATGGGCCGAGTCGGGAGCCATTCCAGGAACGCCTTCTCGATCTGCGAATGCGTCGCCTTCCGGTCTGTCAGGAGGTGGATATTGGACGCTGGAACACCCCCGAACGTCTCAAAATATTTAGCCACGGTCGCTGCATCGCGTGATGCGTACTTACGGGATCGTATCTGTTGGTCGCGATAGGAGCTAAGGCCGATGGAAATAATGGAAGTTTCGGGTTGCCGAATTCCTGATGTTTGTGCCGGGACGTAATCGATATCGTCGTTGGTGGATCCGGTTAGGGCAATGGTGAAGGAAAGCGTTTGGGGGCGAGCCGCGACTCCACCGCGCTCTTCTACGGCAACCTGAATCTTGGCCTGTTGGGGTTCGGCAAGCAGGGGCAACGTGGCGACAAACTCCAGTGATTTTGTTTCTCCTGCCTCAAGAGGCGGTACTCTCAAGGTCGTCGTGGGAAACTGTTCGATCAGGGTCGAGGTGCCGGATAGTGACGCCCAGGCATCTTCAATCGGGCTTGTTCCGGTATTCACGATGTCCACACGAATTCGGACATGTTCGCCACCCTCGAAGATCAAATCACTATTCTCATCAAGCAACAGGCTCTTGAATCGAAGCGCTGAAGCAGGTGAGTCTGATGGACGTGGTTGCTCCGTGGTTTCTAAAGCCGAAGGCCGAGGTAGGTTGCTGACTGGTGCTAAATGCGGTTCGACTGAATGGAGCTGTTCCTGGCTGCCTGCGGCAACTCTGGCAATCAACACGACACGTGTGGCCAAATCGATCGCGGTGTCCCGGATGAAGGGATCGATGTGGTAGTCGCAATTCTTTCCAAGTTGCTCCAGGCGTAGGCGCTCTCGCCGAGCGACGGTGATGTCCGATTGTCGAAGTAACGTTCCTGCTCGGTCGTACACGCGAGCCACGGTCGTAAGTTGGAGGCTCGCCGGAGGCCGGTCGTAGAGGGCGTCCTTGTTGAGGTCAAAGATCGAATCAATCTTGTCGACTTGAATGATATGATCAGGGGTGAGAGTGGTGTCGCCCTCGGTTATCACGGTGGTAAATGTACGCCGCATGCCTTCCTGCAAAGCCTCGTGGAGTCGATGTCCCAACGGAATGTCTTGCATGTGTCCACAGGAATCGCTGTAACGAATTGTGAAGTCTTTGAAGGATGCGGGCACCTCCAACTTGGCACTGGACGCGAGAGGGTCTCCCAGGTGGGGAAACTCCAAATGCTTGGCGCATGCGGAAAGAAGAAGAGCGCCTCCTAATCCGGTGCATGCAACGAGGGTGGTGCGAATGAATGGGTTCCTTGAAATCACTGGCTTGCCTACGTCTTGCGTCCGCCACGGTACTGGAAAAAACATCTGAAAGCAACACGATCCCCTTTGAGACTGAGAGGCCATCGGGCCGTACTCTGTGGTCGGAGAGAGTTTGACAGGGCGTTCAAAACGCTCGTAGCCTTTATTGGTAGGAAGTTTTCCTCTTTGAAGCCTGTTGAAAGAGTGGTGTAATATGTAGCGTTCAAGGCGGTGCGGGCCTCAGTCCCAATTAAGGACTCTCTGGAAGAGAGCCATACCCTGAAGGAGTGCAGATATGCTCAATTGGAGTCAGCAGGCGGCTAGTGTGCTCGTCGGTTGTGGATTAGTCGGATGTGCGCTGATTGGAAGTGGGTGCGCATCATCTGTATCGGCGGCAGGGGTTCCTCCCGTCTGGGCTCAGGGCTTTTCAGAAATTGTCAAAAAGACGACTCCAGCCGTCGTAAATATCGCTGTCACTGGTGGAAGGGAAGGGGGCCGACGACGTGGCGGCGTTCCTCCTGTTCCCCCGTTTGGGGTGCCTCCAGGCGGCGATGAGCCGGAAGGAGAATCTCCGGCGCCACCGAGTCCTCATAGCCCACCTGCTCCACATGGTCGCCCGGATCAGAGTGCTGGTTCCGGGGTCATTTTGGACACCAACGGCTATATCGTCACCAATAATCACGTGGTCGAAGGTGCGACGCAGATTACCGTGACGCTGAGCGATCGGCGTGAGTTCTCTGCCAAAGTGGTCGGTGCCGATCCCAAAACCGATTTGGCGGTCATCAAGATTGAGGCCAAAGGCTTACCATCGCTCAAGTGGGCCGAGTACGACGGACTACAAGTAGGCGACCTTGTGCTGGCCGTGGGAAGTCCGTTCGGTCTGAGCTCGACCGTCACGCTCGGCATTATCAGCGCCTTAGGGCGAGGCAATGTGGGAATCGCGGACTATGAAGATTTCATCCAGACCGACGCGGCAATCAATCCGGGGAATTCAGGCGGAGCGCTCGTCAATATGAACGGCGAGCTAATCGGGATCAATACGGCGATTTTTTCCAGAACCGGTGGTTCAGAAGGTATAGGGTTCGCGATTCCGAGCAGCATCGCGCTTGATATCGTAGACAGCCTCCAGAAAACAGGAAAGGTTGTCCGCGGCTGGATGGGGGTCGCGATTCAAGAGATCACGCCGGCGTTGGCAAAATCCTTCAAACTGCCAGAGGATCGGAAAGGCGTGCTCATCAGCGATGTCAATGAACAGGGTCCATCTCATGCAGCAGGGATCAAACGAGGCGATGTGGTGGTCGCGTTCAATGGCAAAGAGGTGCAGAGTGTCAGCCAGTTGCGGAATCTGGTCGCACGAACGGTGGTTGGGAAGGACGCGCAAGTCAAGGTAGTCAGAGAAGGCAAGGAACAGCTGATCGCGGTGAAGGTGGCGGAACGTCCGTCGGACGAGGTGTTGGCACGGAAAGAGCCAGGTCCGTCTAAGAAGGATTCCGGAGAAATGATCAAGCCGCCGGACAATGTGCTGGCGTCGTTGCGGGTCCAAGCATTGGATAATGCGCTGATGAGCCAACTGAATATTCCTGCGAAGACAGTGGGGGTTGTCATCACGTCCGTGGAACCCGGTGGCGAGGCGGAAGCAGCGGGGCTTCAGCGTGGTGACGTGATTCAGGAGGTCAATCACGAATCCGTCAAGTCCATCGCCGATTATCAGAAAGCGGCAGAAAAGATCAAGAAGGATGAACTTGTGGTCTTGTTGGTCAGTCGGCAAGGAAACAGCCTGTTTGTGGCCGTCAATCCGAAGTAAGATACGCAGAGGCATCGGTTGGTCAGGTGTTAATGGTTGGAGGGCGGATCAGTAGACCATTAGATTCAGAAACGCACGAGGCCGTGTGCTAAATAAGGTAAACCGGTGGTTGCAAGATTCGATCTTCAAGCCACTCGAAGACAAGAAAATGCCGGTCATGGAGCACTTGGTGGAATTCCAGGTGCGCCTGACTCGTGCAGTGATCGTGGTGATGGTCATTTTCATGGGGACCTTTTTCTATGCCGACGCCTTGGTGAAATGGCTTCGTGTTCCGCTCCAGAACATGTTTGTTCCCAGCAATCTCACGTGGGAGCCTACCGATTTGCCGACTGTGCCGTTCGTTTTTCTCGCCCCGGCGGAGGCGCTTTGGCAGAACATCAAAGTGGCAGGGCTGTTTGCAATCGTGCTGGCCATGCCGTACCTGCTGTATGAAATCTGGAGATTTGTGGTGCCGGGGCTCCATGTCCAAGAGCGACGTTTTGTCGGGCCTTTCGTGTGTGTCAGCGCGCTCGCCTTCTATGCCGGTGCGGCGTTTTCGTTCTTCTTCGTGCTGCCGTTTGCGTTGAATTTTTTGATTGCGTATGGGGTGAACGCGGGATTTGTGCCTCAGATTTCGATCGCGCAGTACGTGGGATTTGCCCTCTGGTTTCTGATGGTCTTTGGGCTGACCTTTGAGGTGCCGTTGGCGCTTACGCTCATGGCGAAGCTCGGGTGGGTCGATGCGCCCTTCTTGATTCAGTACTGGAAGTGGGCCTTATTGGGATCGTTTGTCATCGCAGCCATTCTGACTCCGACTCCGGACCCATTCAATCAAACACTCATGGCCGGCCCTATGTTTCTGTTGTACTGGGTCGGTATCTTTGGCGCAAAGATGTTTGGTAAGACACCAGCGTCGGAGACGAGTCAATCTGGTACTCCGGCTATGGCGATGGCTGGAGCAGGGGCTGGGGGAAATGTTTCGAGGTCGTCGGTGGGGAAGTCCTCAGATGACGAGTATGTCGGAGTTCCAGGGGGACGGCGGCGCTCGTGAGGGTGGGGAGTAAGATTGCCTGTTTGCCGGAATGAGCAATAATTATGGGACGTGAACTGAACATCATCAACGATGGACGCGGAGGGAGCGGAGACGCCTGCACCTATATGTGGGCCTGTGCCATCTGCGATGAAAATGAAAGCTGCCAAAAGGACAAGGAAGGCCATAGCCGTTGGCTGGTCGCCAAGCGGATGGAACGGATCGAGTACAAAGTGCTCATCATGAGTAATAAGGGTGGGGTGGGGAAGAGCACCTGTACGACGAATATTGCCGTCAGTCTTGCGCTCAAAGGGTGGCATGTCGGCATCTGTGACATGGATATTCATGGCCCCAACATTCCCAAAATGGTCGGCGCCGAAGGCCAAAAGCTCAAGATCAGCACGTCCGGCGGGATCATTCCTTTTCAGGCCTATAATTTAAAGATCGCTTCGATGTCGTTTCTGTTGCAGAACTCTGATGATCCGATCATCTGGCGCGATGCGTACAAGTATGAATTCATCAACCAATTACTCGGCGGTGTTGATTGGCAGGATCTGAATTTTCTCCTCATCGACCTTCCCCCGGGGACCGGCAACGAATCGGTCACGACCATCGACTTGCTCGGCAATGTCAACGGCGCCGTCATCGTGACCACCCCACAGGAGGTGGCCCTCCTTGATTCACGGAAGTCTGTCACCTTTTGTAAAGACAGCGAAGTGCCGATTGTCGGCATCGTCGAGAACATGAGTGGGTTGGACTGTCCTCACTGCCATCGGGAGATCGAGGTGTTTCGGAAGGGTGGAGGAGAGGCATCCGCGCTCGATATGGGAGTCCCGTTTCTAGGACGGATCCCGCTTGATCCCGATGTCGTCACGCAATCAGATGCGGGTGAGCCGTTCGCCCTGTTCAATTCCGACACACCGACGGCAGAAGCGTACCACCGGATTGCGAATCAGATTGAAGCCTTTTGCAAGAAGAGCGGGTCGCTGCTGAATGTCGGGCGACCCACAGCCAAACCGATCAAGGGGATGAGCCTGTGAAAGCCGCTGATGCCATGACAGGGTTGACTCAACTGCATGATGCGCAGCAGGTAGTGCTTGATGCGACCACGGTCTTGGAAGCGGAGAAGGTCTCTATTCTTGATGTCCTGGGGCGTGTATTGGCTGAGGACATCATGGCAGGCCGAGACAATCCTCCGTGGGACAATTCAGCGATGGATGGGTTTGCCGTCAGGTGGGAAGACATTAGACAAGAGCATAAGATCCAGAAACCGGTCTCCCTCATAGTGATTGAGGATGTACCGGCCGGGAGGATGCCGTCAAAGGACGTTGGTCCAGGGCAGGCAATCCGTATCATGACGGGTGCGCCGATTCCTCGGGGGGCTGACACGGTATTGAAGGTTGAAGATACCGAACCCACTCCTGACTCCGTCCGTGTCTTGAAAGCTGAACCAAAGGGGGCCAACATCCGACCTCAAGGTGAGGATGTGAAGAAAGGGGAGTGCATCATCGGGAAAGGGACCAGAATGCGTCCCAGTGAGGCTGGCATGCTGGCGATTTTGGCGAAGTCCTTCGTCTTTGTCTACCAGCGACCACGCGTGGCGATCCTCTCGACGGGTGATGAGTTGGCGGACTTGGATGAGCCGTACAGTGATGAGAAGATCATTAATTCCAATAGTTATGGGATTGCGGCAGCAGTTCAGGAAGCCGGGGGTATTCCCTTGCTGCTTGGTATCGCGCGCGATACACCCGCGGCACTCACAGAAAAGATCTCCCAAGGGCTGAACGCGGATATGCTCGTCTTGTCGGGTGGTGTGTCGATGGGCGATTACGATTTTACCAAGGCCGTTTTTCGTGAACTGGGCGCTGAGATGAATTTCTGGAAGCTCGCCATACGGCCGGGTCAACCGCTGGCCTTCGGGAAGATTCAGAATAAACTCGCGTTTGGCCTCCCAGGCAATCCGGTTTCATCGATGGTCACCTTCGAACAGTTGGTACGGCCGGCCCTGCTGAAAATGAGCGGCTGCCGAAGCTATGGCCGTCCGGTGGTGGAGGCGGTTTTTCAGGAAACGTTTTCCAAGCGCACGGATCGACGCCATTTCTTGCGCGGTATGCTCACTCGAGAAGACGGTATCTTCAAGGTTCGTACGACCGGTGATCAAGGATCCGGTATTCTCACGTCGATGGTAAAGGCCAATTGTCTCATCGATGTGCCTGTCGCCGTCGAGCGTTTAAAACCTGGCGATCACGTTGCCGTTCAGTTGTTGTCCGGAGAGGCATGGCCCGCCACGGCGGATCCTGCGCATGCTGGTCCACACCGCCTCTCTTGTTGCTAGAAAGGACGCTACTCATCATCTCGCATGCAGTCAACCAAGCCAGGAATCGATTCTGGCTCTGTGGATGACTCGGGTGATCGGTGACACTGTACTTCCATGGCTGTCCCCATTGTTTCCTTTATCGGTCGTTCGAACAGCGGAAAGACGACCCTAATCGAACGCGTGATTCCAGAGCTGGTCAAGGCTGGCTACCGTGTGGCCACCGTCAAACATGCAGGGCATGGGTTCGATCTCGATACGGAGGGGAAGGATAGTTGGCGTCATAAGCGTGCCGGCGCGAGTAGCGTCGTGGTTGTCTCAAAAGGAAGCCTTGCGCTGTTTGCCGACGTTTCAGATCAGCTCAAGGTCGAAGAGGTCCGAGACCGTTTCTTGGACGCCTCCTACGATCTTATCATTGCAGAGGGATGGAAAAGCGAGGGGTATGCAAAAATCGTCGTTGTTCGTGATCAATTGGGTGAAATCTCCTACTCTTCCGACGGTCTGCTGGCGGTCGTCTCTCATACGGCGATCGATCTCCCGGTGCCTGTGCTCCATGTGGACGATGTGGGTGGTGTGGCTGCTCTCTTGATTAAGCAGTTCCCTCTCAGACGCCGGGAGCATGAGCTGGACATCTAAGGCCACAGTTGTCTTGACCGTTGCTGTGGGAGGGCTGACTCTCATGGGGGTCGCGACCCCTCTCACGGATCAACCGAGGTTCTGTGCAGGGTGCCACACGATAGCGCCGGCGTACGAACGGTGGGCCAAATCTTCCCACAAGGAGGTGACCTGCGTCGCCTGTCACGTGAGGCCTGGGTTGCAGGGTTGGCTGCATGACAAGGTTTGGGCAGGAGTCAAAGACACCACCATCTATCTGTTTAGCACACCGACGGAAGCACACAATCTCACGGCTCACGTGGATTCCGATGTTTGCCTCGGCTGCCATCGCCATATCCTTCGTGTGTCGGAAATAGCGGCACGCGACCTTCCTTCACCGGTCAAAGCAGTGGGACTGATCATGAACCATGGCCAACACATGGAGGCCTTCAAAGCTCGTGGACACAATGAAGGCTGTACGACCTGTCATTCGGGCGTGGTGCATGATCAACCCATTAAGGGCTATCCCATTGTCATTCCGCGAGGCCATGTGTCCGCTGATGACAAGCCGTGGTATCCGGTTCATCCTGAGGGATCGTACCTGCGTGAGCGAGCCCTCCGTGACTGTTTCAGCTGTCATGATGGGAAGGGACAGTATGACGGCAAGATCCTGGACCGGAAATGCGGCACATGCCACAACCCTGAGAAGATCAGCGGCGCCCTCCTATTCAATTAGTAAATCACGCGATGGATCGGATGTCGAATTCTGTTCTAACCGTGTCGAAGCTGACAAAGCGGTTCGGAAGTTTCACAGCGGTTGATGAGGTGTCGTTCGAGATTCGACCGGGTGAAATTCTAGGGTTGCTGGGGCCGAACGGTGCCGGAAAGACGACGACGATTCAGATGTTACTTGGAGTGGTGACGCCCACGTCAGGTTCAATCGAAGCGTTCGGCTTGGATTTGTCCACACACCGTGAGGCGGTGCTGCAACAGATCAATTTTTCATCGACCTATATCGCCATGCCACAATCCCTTACCGTCGAGGAAAATCTGTGGGTGGTGGCCAGACTCTATGGTATGAGCGACATAGCCAGCCGAGTAGACCAGATCGTCAAGAAACTTGAAATGGAGGAATTTCGGCAGAAGGTCACGCGGAAATTATCATCGGGGCAGATGACACGATTGACCTTAGCGAAGGCTCTTCTCACGGCGCCGCGGCTTCTCTTTCTCGATGAACCAACGGCGAGCTTGGATCCCGACATTGCCTGTAAAATACGATCTATCCTGAAGGAAGAGCGCCGATCATCGGGATTGAGTATCTTGTACACCTCGCACAACATGCGTGAGATGGAAGAAATGTCGGATCGGATTATTTTTCTTCAACGAGGACGTCTCGTCGCCGAAGGAACAGCCCAAGCAATCGTGGATCGATTCGGGAAGGCAGACTTGGAAGAAGTATTCCTGAATCTTGCGCGGGAATCGAACGTGCCGTCGACGCCATAAAAGGAGCGCTCATGGATTTTGGTGCAGGATTTCTGGCCGGCGGTCTGGTCGTCAGCATAGTCTGGGGGATGTTTTGGCTTGTGATTGGCCTGATCGGATGGAACCGTGGTACCTGCGGGTGGCATATCGTGACAAAAGGGCTTGTCGGAGGTTGTGTGCCCTGTTCGCTGTTCATCGGTCTTATGTGGTGGTATCTCGGAACCGGAGGTGATGGATTATGGTTTGCGAGCGGGTTCATCGGAATTCCGGGTCTTCTTGTACTCCTCTCCTTCCGACTCATGCCTGATGGAAAAACGGCAGGCTCACATTTGATCGAAGGAATCCGATCCCTTAGAGCGGATCTCCTGGGAGCACATCAACGATGTGGGGGGTGCCGTCCTGATCACGATCATGAGACCTGTCGATGAAACTGCATCGTGTGACGGCGTTGATTCTCAGACATCTCTATCTGTACCGGCGAAGTTTGCCCCGGATCATGGAGATTTTTTATTGGCCGTTCTTGGATCTCGTGATCTGGGGATTTATCACGCTGTATTTGGCCAGATACCAGAGCGAAGTGCCTGGGTTCGTCACATTTTTTCTCGGAGCCTTGATTCTCTGGGATGTGTTATTCCGTGCGCAACAGGGCATCACCATCACGTTTCTGGAGGAGCTTTGGGCGCGCAATCTGATGAATCTCTTCGCCAGTCCGTTGAAGCCCAGTGAATTTTTAGCCGCCACGATGGCGATGAGTGTGATGAAAGTGACCTTTGTTTCGATCGTGCTGGCCGGGTGTGCGCTCGTTTTTTACTCTTATAACGTCCTGATCATCGGAGTATGGCTGATTCCATTCGTGCTTAATCTTGTCATCACAGGCTGGATCATCGGGGTACTGACGACCTCACTGATCATGCGCTTTGGACAGGAGGCTGAGGTCTTGGCTTGGAGCATGGTGTTTCTATTCCAGCCCATCTCATGCGTGTTTTATCCCATGGAGGTGTTGCCTGGGTGGCTCAAGGCGATTGCTTGGGCGAACCCGGCCGCCCATATCTTTGAAGGGATGCGGGGAGTCCTGATATCAGGACAGGCCCCGTTCTCGAACCTTGTGTGGGCAGTCGGACTCAATAGTGTCTTGCTGGTCGGTGTCGTCATTTGGTTCTACCGGACGATGGCGTACTGTAAGGATCAGGGATTGCTCGTGCGAGTGGGAGAGTAAGGTTGTAATCTAAAAAACTCTGTGCTACCCTTGTTTGGACTCGTATCGCCGGGGGCCTCTGCGGTGCTGAGTGTCTATAAGAGGAGGCCCACAATGTCGATGTTGCCTTGTCCGGGAATTTCGTCGGAAGTCAGACCTAAGTCGCTGCTGCGATCGCGTCTTCGGCCCGCTCCTTCCCCGTTCCTCGTGCTCAAGACAATGTCATTATTTTAAAGGAGGAACCCCGATGGGTTCGAAGATCTATGTCGGTGGGTTGCCATATTCGGCGACCGAGCAGCAATTGAGTGACTTATTCGCGGCCCATGGCGCAGTCGCCTCGGCTCGAATTATCACGGATAAGTTCACCGGCCAATCGAGAGGATTTGGCTTTGTGGAAATGTCCTCCGATGCCGAAGCTCAAGCTGCGATTACGGCCCTCAATGGTTCGGAGATGGGTGGCCGGACTCTTACAGTCAATGAAGCACGGCCACAAGAACCACGTACGGGTGGCGGTGGTCGTGGTGGATTCGGTGGAGGCGGCGGCCGCAGCGGAGGCGGCGGAAAACGTGACCGCTGGTAACTGACGACCTGCATGTACATGTAGACGGGAGGGGGTGCCATGTGAATGGCACCCCTTCTTTTTTCTGGCTAAAATGGTGGCATCACGTAGTCCGAACGGATACTGAATATCCCTCCTAGTCAGACGGTGATCAATGATGACGGTTTTGGAATCAACGATAGGAGTAGCGGAGTTACCTTCGGTCTCGTTCCGAAGCAGGCCGGTGGTCGTGGTAGAAAACTTTTGGTCGGCTGAGGAGCGCCGGCTTTTTCGTGAAGGGATGAACAAGGCGACCTGGAAGCAGCTCTCAGATCTGGAGAATGTCCAGCAGGATTTCCCAAACTCGGGCAACTGGGCAAAGGCTGAAATCGGCTCAGCAGAGGGCGAGCACTTTCTTTCGCGGCTACAGCTTCCATGTATTCGAGAGCATGTTGAATCGTTCCCGAATATCATCGGGCGTCACATCGGGTTTAGTTACTACTCCTATTCGGCAGGTGATTGCCTCTTAACCCATGATGATACCGATCAAGGACGGATCACGGTGGGGCGTCCGTCACTACGGCGTCGAATCGCCGTCGTCAGCTATCTTCATGAAGAATGGAAATCTGATTGGGGTGGGGAACTCATTATCTACGCGAGGCGCGCAGGCCGATCGTCCGATTCGGTCGACCTTGTGCCGACACAGTGCATCGAACCACGTCCGGGAACGCTTGTCATGTTTACCGTCCCTCGTTATCACAGGATTTGCCGTGTGGATCTCACAGCCGGATCGCATCGCCGGTTATCGATCGCCGGATGGTTTATGACTGAGCACGCCTAGGACTTGAAGAACAGTGGTTCGCGTCTAGATCGAGACAGAGCTTCACAGTTTGCTGAATCGCAGCCCAACGGCAGCGACTTCAGACTCTCAGCCGAACCAGTCGGAATCGTTGGCCGCACATGCCCGTGGTTCTACCGCCAACGTCGGCGCCGGCTGTGCGAGTACGTTGTGGACGAGGGTAATGAGCCGGTCCTTTTCAAACGGCTTGGCTAAAAACGGGAGTGTCCCTCGCTTGATTCCATGACTGGCAAGTTCCTTATCAGGGTTCCCGGACATGAGAATAATGCGGAGGCCGTTCCGAATCATGGTGGCACGAACGGCCAGTTCATGGCCATTGACATGAGGGAACTGATTGGAGGTAGAGGCGAGTTGAAAGCCTGGTGGAGGTAAGACGAGGTCCGTGATCAGGAGGTCGATTGGTCCCTGGTGGTGTGTGCAGAGTCTGAGGGCTTCCGAACTACCCTCGGCTTCAAGCACCGTAAACCCAGTCTCTTCAAGAAGAGCCTTGCAGAGGTTGATGATCGAGGCTTCGTCGTCCACAACCAAGATGGTCGACGTAGCCGTTGCCATTGGATTTTCCTGATTCTGTTCCATCTCTGTAACCTACCATGGTCATCTTAGTGCTGAACTGGCTGCATGGCGAGCAAAACCATAAATTTTCTCGTAGTGCATCTTTAGATCGGACTGGAGGATCAGACGGAGATGGTTCCTATCCTTCTTCCACACAACGCCTTGAAGAGGCCGACCATCTCAGCGAGTCGGACCCTACGCAATCAAGACCTCCCAATGGGAAAGCATGATCGCTCACGATGGTTCCTCTTCTGTCGGACTGGAAGGTGGTACCTCTTGACCTGATGCGGTTGAGGTTCGCCGTTCGAGAAAGACGTCGACCTGTTGACCAGCATAAATGGGGAAAGACGGCCGCTTAAATCGATAGATGACCTGCAGTACCCGTGTGTCGACTCGCTCGGTATTGTCGCCCGTGAGCGATTTCTTGGGGATCACATAGGGTTCGATACGCACAAAGGTGAGCGGGATTTTCTGATCGGCCAAAGATCTGACAGAGGCCGTTCCGCCGGCTTGTGGAACGACAAGTGGGGCATTGACTTCGTCGATATCGGCACGGATTTGTAATTGCTCAGTTTCTCCCAACAACATCAAGGGTTCAGCTGATCCCAGCTGGGCATATTCTCCGGCTCGAATATTGACCTGTAGGATCGTCCCACGTCTGGGAGCGCGGACAGTCAAACGATCCAACAGGATCGTGACTTCATCACGCTGGGCCATTGCCTGCTTCAGAGTTGCTTGGATACGTTGAGCGCCTCTCTTGGCCATCTCAAGTGCATACCAGGTGCGCTGGAGGTCATCCTCGCTGACGGCTCGTTCATCGTATACCGATCGCAGACGTTTGAATTGGGTCTCGAGATCGCCGACTTTGTATTTCTGCTCTTCAATCTGCGCTTGTAATGGGGGGATAGCGGCTTCACGGGTCAAGAGTTGAGCATGCAATTCTCGGTCATCTAGTTGAAACAGCGGCGCCTGTTCGGCAACCTGGTCTCCGACTTTGACGAAGACTTTCGTGATCAACCCTGCCACTGGTGGCGCAATACGAACGTTCTCATTCACCGCTTCGATAATGCCGGAGGCGGCGACGGTTTGTTCATAGGGTGATCTAGGTGGTTCTAAGATCGGCGGAGGCATCGGGTCTTTCTGATTTGCACCCGTGAGCACCCATCCGGCGAACCCCACGCCTGCTATGGCCAGCCAGACGCTCAGTCGTTTCATGACGATCATGCGGTTCCTTCCTGCGGGATATGCTCAATGTTGACGATGCGTCCATCCGTCAGGTTGGCCATGCGGTCACCAAAGTGAAAGATGCGGCTGTCATGTGTGACCACGATGACACAGCGATCCGGAGAGCGCCCTACTTCACGCAGGAGCTGCATGATCTTTTGGCCGTTGGGTCCATCCAAGGCGGCAGTCGGTTCATCGCAGATGAGCAGGCGTGGCTCGTTGATCAGAGCCCTCGCAATAGCGACGCGCTGCTGCTGGCCTCCGGAGAGGTTTTTCGGGACGAATTCGGTTCGATCCGCAAGGCCGACTCGTTCCAACATGGCGCGTGCTCGGCGTAAGGCCTCTGGGCGCCGCATCTTCTGGATGAAGAGCGGCACGGCCACGTTCTCAGCAGCGGTCAGCGCAGGGAGTAGATTGAATTGTTGATAGATAAACCCCATGGTTTGTCCTCGAAAGCTGGTCCGTTTGCTCGATGGTAAGCCGCTGAGCGGAACACCCAGCACCTCGATCTGACCGTCATCAATGTCCAGAATCCCGGCGATGGCAGAAAGCAGGGTGGTCTTGCCGCCACCGGATTCTCCCACAAGTAACAGCAACTCACCGAGATAAACGTCCAGGTCGATACCTTTGAGGACTGTGACCTGTGTGTCTCCGCTGCCGAAGGATTTCACTACATTCTGGGCACGCACGGCCGCCGGTCGTGAGTCGTCGTTCATCTCTCTCACCGAAAGACAATCCCGGGTTCAAGTCGAACCAGTTTGATGATGCTGACCGAGGCTGACACAATGCAGATTGCGAGTAATGCAACAAGGACCAGGAGCAGCAATTGCCAGGTCTCGGCGAACGGGAGGTTGCCTCCATGCGCTGCCAAGAAGCCAAACAGTGTGGCCAGACCGACGCCGACTCCATAGCCCGTCAGCCCAACGGTGAATGCCTGGAGGATGATCATTCGTGCGAGTGTGAGCGTCGACGTTCCCATCGCTTTGAGCGCGCCGAACTGACGGAGGTTCTCAACGGTGAATAGATAGAAAGTCTGTCCGGCAATGGCCATTCCCACGATGAATCCAAGGAGAATCGTTGTTCCGAAGTTGATCCCAATTCCCGTGTTCTTCAGAACCCACACGATGGTTTTCATGCCGAAGCCTTCGGCCGTGAAGGCGCCTAGCCCGGTTTGGCTCTGTATCCGTCGAATGACATCCTCAACAGGAATCTCATCCTTGGCCTTGGCTAAGACGTAGGACAAGGTGCGGCGTTCCCGTGGGACATAGTGAATCGCGCGTTCATAGGTGGTATAGACAACAGGAATATTTGTGAAACTCTTCTGTGTCTTGGCGATCGCGACGATACGGGCGAGTTTGTCGTTTAATTCAAAGATGGTCCCGACCGTAACGACCGTTGGTCCCCCCATTCGTTCGACCGCCCATTGATCCAAGACGACAGCGTCCGGCTGACGGATATCTTCGAACCGCCCCTCAAGGACTTCGGCGGGACGTCCGATCAGGGTCGCCGACTCAAGTCCGGTCAGCGTGACTTGATGGTATTCGCCGTTAGGAAGTCGAGCTCTGAGAAGCCCTTTGTAGAGCGGAACCGCCCATTCCACCCCGTCTATACTTCTGACTCGATCAACGGCCGTATCAGCAATCGGCTTGACCTCATCGACTTGTGCAATGCCTGGATCTGTGACCCAGATGGGCACATTCACATTGGTGATGCTCGCTTGGGACCACATCATCAGGCCCCAGAAAATGGAGCCCTGCTGAACGATCAACATCACAGCAAAGCTCAAGCCGCAAAGGAGCATGAGATATTTGGCGCGATCGCCGAACAGCATTTTAAGGGCGACGTAGTTCACCGTGTGTCCTCTGGCTCGGGGCAATGAGGTGGAACGGGAGCGACCCGAGGAAACAGAATCAATCGTACCCGATCGTACCGATGAAAAAAATACCCATCGCTCATGGCCACCGGGCAGTCAGAAGTACCGAGTGCGCATTAGAATAGGTAGACCTGTATCCTCCACCATGCCTCACGGGAAGAGGAGGATAGAAGGCTGGGATTGGCTGTGTTGTCATTCTCGATTGTGGCGGTACTTGAGCGCTTCTAAGCGTACCCTATCTAAGGTCAGATGTACCGTTTTCTCTTGGGTAACGATAACAGCACCGGGTGCCTGACCTTTCGCCTTTTTGACCCATTTGCGGCGTGTATAGATCACCTCGCCTTTGCCGCTTTTCTTCAGATCACTGTAGAGCAGAGCCAACATGGCCGCGTCGCGGAGCGTTTCGAAAGGAGGATCTGTGCCTTTGTCCAATCGAACGACGACGTGCGATCCCGGCACCCCACGGGCATGGAGCCACAGGTCATCAGTTTTGGCCAGGCCGAACGTGAGCTCGTCGTTCTCACGGGCATTCCGTCCAACAAAAATAGGTAAACCATCTGTCGAGGTGAACCGTCGGAAGGGACCTTTTCGTTCGATGGAGAGTGGACGGCGCTCGGTAGACGGCTGAGTGAGTGGAACGCGGCGCAGTTGGAGTGAGGGGTGATCAGTGGGCTGCCAGCCCTCACACTCTACTTCTTTCAACTCATCACGTAGACGATTCACTGATTCATCCGCTCGTTGGATGCGTGGTGTGAGCTCACGCTCGGCAGCGAGATATTTCCGATGTTTGCGGAAGTAGTCATCCATGTTCCCCTGCGCCGATTTTGTGGAATCAAGTGGTATCGAGATTTGAGGAAGGAGCTCGTCAAAATAATCCGTCACCTCAATATGGTCATCGCCCTTTTTGATCTGAGACAGGTTTGCTTTGAGCAGTTCTCCGTATCGACCATAGCCCCGATAGGCTGTGCCTTTTGACAGGTCTCGTTGCCAGGCATCAATCAATCGCAGTTCCTTTTTGATGGCCTTCTTCAGGAAACGGATTCGGGTCTCTTTGGCTTGGATAACAGCTTGTGCTGATGCCCGATCCTGATAAAAGGCGTCGATTTCCGCCGAGATGGGGAACCGGGTACCGGCAACCCCCGTGAATCGAGGCGATGTTCCTTCTTGTGCGCCTGTGCGTGTGGTTGGAGGGGTATAGAGCTGTCCGACAAGGGCTTTCTGTTGAGAGAGATCTCTGACGATTCGGCGTTCGGCGTTGAGGACCAGGAGATTGGCGCTCCTGCCGGTCAACTCACATACGATCGTGCCTGCCCCCTCCTTTCCGGTGAGAGCCAGCTCAACGATGCGGTCATTTGACAACTGGCGAATGTCGTCAATGCGTGCCCCTTGAACATGGGCTCGGAGAAATTGGCAGAACGGCGGTGGTGCCGGAGGGTTGAGTTGTGGACGAGTGGTGACATGAAGGCGAGTCGCATTCGCCTCACATGAGATCAATAATCGGTGCGTATGCCCAGGGACTCGAACGTCGAACACGAGCGTACGAGCGCCGGGCTGATGAATTTTCTGGATCCATCCGCCACGGAGAGTAGGGGAGATTTCTTTAAGGACCTGTTCAAGATCCGATACATTCAGCATAGCGAGGGTATTTTATCTGGGAACAATTTCTTGAAGAGCCAATGTACGATGTGCCGCATGTACAGGCAAGAGCCTGTCGAGAAGGTGTATCCGCTTTTTTAGCCGTGTAGCTTGCGACCGCTCCTTCATTGCGCTAGAGTCCGAGTAACATTTGTCACGTCAATGTTCCTTCATGCGCCTGCTTGATACTCAGCCTCTTGTGCGATTGAGAAATGAGTTTCGCCTGTCAATGCGGCGGTTACTCACCGACCTTTGCCGAGAACTGCATGCTGAGCACGCTGATCTGACCGGAGAATTGTGCCTACCGACGGGGCTCTTTGAACGTCTCCGCTCACGGTTCGCACTCGAGGCGTATTCCAATTGGAAAGTGGTCGGATGGATTGAGACGCTCAATGACCTCGTCTATTTCTTCGATGTGCTCAAACAGTGGAAACTGGAACAGGATCGGGCAGATTTTACGGAGCAGTTGTTCGACGAATGTCAGGAGAAGTTTTTTGAACACGGATACTGTGATGATCTCTTCCCAACGGGCAAGGCACGGGTCAACGGGTTTGAAAAACGGCTGTACGATCTGTGTCGGTCCTTGGCGAAGGAGTTGACTCAAGAGTCTCTCTGGTTTGATCCGGCTGTATCGGTCACGTGGTGTCGACAGCGAAAGCTGGCGCGGTGGTCGGTACAGGGAACCTTGAAGGACAATTTTGAGAAAGCCGAAGTCCAGGGAACCCTCTCCATTGGTGACACCGGCGAATGGTGTCAGGCACCGGGCGACATAAGACGAGCGTTGCGTCGATCGGCAGACCGCGTGGCATTTCTGGTGGAGCCAACCAGGATTTCTGTAAGGATCGGAAAGAGCTTTTCGCCGGTCTGGTCAGGGTGGGGAGCACAGGGACAATGGCAGTGGGTGTACCATCCGCCGAAGATTGCCATCCAGACAGATAGGCATTCGATCACCGTCGGCCCGACACTTGTGTATGGGAAGGACCACCGGCCAAGATCTGTGAAGACCACTGATCGGCGACAAGTTGATCGTATCACTCGTGCCTGGCAGACTATCCAGCTTGCTTGGCCGGAAGGTCATGAGATCCTTGCGCTTCTCACATCTCGCGTCATCCCACTACAGGCGAAAGGGGTCGTGAGCTTCAGCTATCGGCATCGACCGGGACTGTCGTTCATCAACTGCTTCGACCGCGACAACCTCGATTTGATCGACGATCTCATCCATGAGAACAGCCATCACCAGTTGAATCTCTTGCTCCGGAAATACGTCATGTATCGTGGCGACCATCATCAACAGATCTTCTATTCGCCCTGGCGACGAAGTCTCCGGCCACTCCGGGGCATTCTTCATGCGACGTTTACGTTCACCATGGGCGCCCTTTTGTTCGAGCGTCTCTCGTTCTGGGCGTCAGGCAGAGGGGGGGCGGAACGGTGGAAGAAGGCAGGACTTAGCAAGCAAGACCTCCACCGAGCGCGGTTTCGTTGTTTGGAGGAGATCGAATCTGTCCGGTACTCCCTGCAAGACCTTCGTTACGCCGATCATCATCTCGGATGGCTGACTGGATCTGGGAGGCGCTTGGTCGCACAATTAGCGGAAGCGATTGATGAGATCGAATCGAGGGGCAAACAATTTAAACGTGACGTGGAGCACTCGCAGTTTGGTTCGGCGCTGCGGAAGCACGGCAAAGAACTCCACCTGGCTCGTCACATGTATGGGCCGATGAGATTGGGGAAGGTGTGAGTGCCGATTCAGCCGTATTGATCGGGTCCGTCGCCCAACCTAGGCAGACCTGAGCAGATGATGGAAGCTCTCTATTTCTTGACGATCGAACCACAGGATGTAGACTCGATACAGGAGGTATGGATCATGCCGATGTTCATGCCGACATCTCGTGTGAGAACTTCCTACGCTGCGCTGATCATGTCGTGTGTTTGTGTACCACTCGTATCTGGTGTGATCCCTGAGGGAGCAGCTGCCTTTGAGAATGCAAAGGCCGTGAAGGTTGAGAAGCTTCTCACTCTCATTCGAGTCGGGGAGCTGGAATCGGAGTATGACGCACTCACTCAGAAATATGTCAGCGACTACGAGCAACAAATACGAAAATCCATTGTGAGTACGTATCCTGATCTGAAGGGTGAAAAAAAGAAGCAAATTGAGGCGCTCCTGGAAGTCTTCTTGAAGGACATGAGAAAGTCGATCGGACAAGTTGAGACGCTCCATGATCATTTAAAGCAGGCGTACTCGAGCAATTTTAGAGAAGACGAACTGGACCGCCTCATTGCCCACTATTCCTCTCCACTTGGTGAAAAGGATGCAGGTATGAAGAAGAGCGCAGCCATCGAATACAACAAGATGTGGACGGCTCAATTCATGAATCAATACAAGGCCCGAGTCGAAAAGTTTTTTCAGGTGATCGCTCTGGTCGTGAGGGGCAAAGGGAAGCAAGGGGCCTAGCATTAATAGATTTGTTACTATCTGTCCAACGCTTGCCTGGAAGTAGAATCACCAGTCGAGAACAGTGAAGACTCCCAATTAGCGAGTGCATTCAATATAGTCTTGGTCCTACGTAAGCCCATCAAAGGACTCCACCAAGTTCTCAAAACTACTTCGGTTCGCTTGAATAGTGCGTATATAGTCCTGTTCTCTCCTAGAGCCAGTCTTTCTCGAACTAGACATCACAAATAGCATGTTGTAACATTGTAAGGACGCGAGGTGAGGAATGATCAAGAAATTACAGAAACATGGAAACAGTGCGGCGCTGATCATCGAAAAACCGGTGATGCAGGCGCTGGGCATCACGGAGGAAACTCCGTTGCAAGTGACTGTGAGTGGCAATGCACTCGTCATTACGCCGGCCAACGTTGGTGTTGGCCCTGAGCGTATGAAGGCCACACTTAAAGAACTGCGGAAAAGGTATGGGCCGATGCTGAAACGGCTCGCGGACTGATGCAGTGGAAGACATCATTTTCCTTAGCGTGGACGACGTTCTGTTGCTCCACACCGATACCATTGATATAGATGGTGGTTCGCACGGCGTGAGAGATCACGGCTTGCTGGATGCTGCGGTGGCAATGCCGCGTCAGCAATTCGGAGGAGAATATCTCCACGAAGACCTTCCCGCGATGGCAGCTGCCTACATGTTCCATATTGCTCAGAATCATCCCTTTATAGACGGAAACAAGAGGGCGGCAGTTCTCTCTGCGCTTGCCTTTCTCACTGTGAACGAGATCGAAAACCTTCCTCCTCCGAAAGAGTTGGAATCAATTACGCTTCAGGTTGCGGCTGGCGAGCTGGACAAGGATGCGTTGACCAAGTGGATTCAGAAGAAAGTCGGTAAGAAGACTTAACCTTCGAGAATCTATCGAAGACTTGCAGAGGCCCACTAAATCTCTGGACTGCTGCGGAGAAGTAAAACTTTTTAGAAAGATAGGGGTTTGAATATGTGAGCAGGAGTACTGGTCCTTGCATACATGGAGCTCTTGCTGAGTTCCTGCATCTATAACAGGCAAACGTATCTTAAGCCGATTGGACCGGGAGGGTATTTCCACACAGAATGTCATGGTCCTGACAATGCACTGGGTTTTAAACTGCATGATGAACTCGGAATGAAAATCTTACGGGAGGCGGAAAAATAGCGTTTGTGGTCCATCTATCGGTTCCCTCCTTGTCCGTGACACATAATTTGAATCGACACGCTTGTGGTGATGCTCGACTGAGCCTTACATAGTGCCTGATCCCGTTTCTCCATCATCGTGTCAGATGAAAAGGTACGTCGGTGATAATGACGCGGTCTTTGAAGAGCAGTGCGGCTTTGAGCATCAATGCTCGCTGATTATGCAGAATGCCCTGCCACCACTTTGCGGGAAGAATTTCCGGGATCACGACTGTCACCCAGGTAGTCTGGTCTTTCTCCAAAAGTTCCTCGACGTAATCCAGTAGCGAGCTCAGCACTGAGCGATAGGGAGAGGGGAGCGCAATCAAGTTCACGCCGCCTCCCCATTGAGCCCATTGGATTTTGACCTTGGCGCTTTCTTCCGGGTCGACATCGACAAACACCGCTCGGATTTCACCCGGCCGACTTCTGGCAAAGTCTAGCGCACGAACCACTGCTCGATTCAAGCCACTGATCGGGATAATGACGATATTACGTCCCGGCAAAGGCGGCCGTGCCCCTCGACGATCTAATGCAATCTGTTCGGTCACGGCTCTGTAATGAGAGCGAATGCCTTGGAACATGAACAGGAGGACAGCGACGAGTAAGAAGACGATCCACGCACCCTGCATGAACTTGGTACTGGCGATAATTATGGTGGCGATACCAGTCGTGAGGGCGCCGGCTCCATTGATAATCAGTTTTGCTTGCCAGTGTGGTCCTCTCTTGACCAGCCATCGTTTCACCATACCGACTTGGGAAAGCGTGAACGAGACAAAGACACCGATGGCATAGAGGGGGATCAGTGCGTGGGTCTCTCCTTGGAAGAGGATGAGCAGAAGACAGGCAAAGAATCCAAGGATGATGATGCCGTTCGAGAAGACCAGGCGATCACCGAATGTGGACATCTGGTGAGGCATGAATCCGTCCCGCGCCAAGATCGAGGCCAGGTGGGGGAAGCCTGCAAAGGCACTATTTGCGGCCAGGACCAATAAGGCCATGGTGCCGATCTGCACGGCGTAATAAACAGGACTGGTACCGAACGTCAGGCGGGCAAGCTGAGAGACGACGGTTTCGTCAGGTTTGGGCACGATCCCGTAGTGATAGGCCATCCAACTGATACCAGTGAACAGTGACGCCAGGATGATCGACATCCAGACCATCGTCGTGGCGGCATTCTTGGGCTCGGGCTGTCGAAAAGCTTTGACTCCATTTGAGATCACCTCCATGCCTGTGACGGCTGCACATCCGGCAGCAAAGGCGCGGAGTACTAAAAACATTGTAAAGGCTTCTGTCTCGATGTGGTCGATAACAGGAGGGGGTTCCCCAGAGCTTGAAAGGGACCGAATGGTGCCTAATATGACGAGGAAGCCTAATCCGCCTATCGCAAAATAGGTCGGGATAGCGAAAAACTTGCCTGACTCTCGAACCCCTCGGAGGTTCACCATAATAATGAACAAAATAGCGACCAGCCCCAATGCTTCGCGATGAATGAACAAACTTGGAATAGCCGAGGTGAGTGCTGCAATGCCGGCGGCTACGCTGACGGCGACGGTCAGGACATAGTCGATCATCAGCGCTGCTGCTGCCACTAAGGCTGGGCGATCGCCAAGATTTGATCGTGCGACGATGTAGGCCCCGCCTCCTTCTGGATATTCATAGATGATTTGCCGATAGGAAATGGTCAGCACAAGGACCAAGAAGAGGATGGCGAGGCTGACGGGGATAGACCATGCGATCGCAGCAGTCCCTGCGAGCACCAGGACGAGCAAGATCTCTTCCGTTGCATAGGCGACGGATGAAATAGCATTGGATGAAAAGATGGCAAGCGCAATGGTTTTTGAAAGCCGCTCGTGCCTTGCTTGGGCGGTCTTCAGTGGGTCGCCGACCAACCAGCGTTTCAAGATCATACGAGCATCATTTCCCCAACGTTTGAGCGGATCTATGCCGTGACGCTCTGGACCATTTCGACCGCTCGAAACCGTCGAGATCAGGAGGTTAGGTTATCGGTAGCTTGGTGAGTGAGATCGATATCCTAGAGTAGGGATTAAGGAGTCATACAGTCGAGTGTCATGCTAATGGTTTTTGGGGGTTACCGTCAAGGCTCCACCGTCACATCCACAAAGGCCGGAAGACTATCGGCTCCCTTCTTGTCCGTGACGCGCAACTTAAAACGATATGTTCGTGACTCGGATACTGCCGGGGCAAGGAAGGAGGCTTCGGAGTTGTTGACGTCGAGTAATGAAACCTTGCTGCCGCGCATCTGGCTCCAACTATAGTAGAGCGCTTCGCCCTCAGGATCTCGACTTGTTAACCCCGTCAACGTCACCTTTGAGCCGGCCTTGACCGTCCTGTTCGGGCCGGCATCGGCGATCGGAGGTTCGTTTGGTTCATCGTTCACATTCACGTCAAGATCGAGCGTGCCCTGCTTGCCACGGTTGGTGACGGTAATGGTCGTCTTACCGTTACCGACAATCTGCAGTAAGCCGCCAGGTAAGATCGTAAGAACTTGTCGGTTGGAAGACTCATAGCTGGTTCCACTGGCTGGTGTGGTGATAGGCCGGGTCACGCCGTCGGCAAAGTCGGCAACAACCGGGAGTTGGAAAATCTTGCCCATCGAATCAACATGGCCGAAGGCGGAGGACTGTCCTGCTCTGCCGAGTTGCAACGGCTTATTCGTCTCAAAATCAATGGCTGTCAGAGCGGCAGGTGGTTCAACATGCACGATCACTTCATCGAAGATAGATCTTGTTCCCAATCGTCCACGGGAGACTTCGGCTACTGCCAAGAGCCGCATGGGGCCGATGCTGTTCTGTGGAATGTTCAGCCGTCCGCCGAAAGGCGGATCCTGCTCAGCTGATCCAACCATCGCCACTGGTGCTACGATCAAGCCGATGGCGGTTGAATCGTCCTGTTCAACCAGCGCTTCGTCCTGCTCACCGTACCAGTAATAGCGGACTTTCATGATGCCCGTATCGTTTCCCAAGTCCACCCTTACGGTGACGGGACTTCCAGCGGTCAGCTTGGCGCCATCAAGCGGCTCCGTAATGGTGAAGGCTTGGATCGGAGAGGTCATGGTTAGGCATAGGGGAAACAGGCACTGCCACACAATCCGAGGTGAGGTCACCCATTTCATGAGCCAGAGGTCGCGCGCGATGATCATTTCGTCAGGTGGAAAGGGACGTCGGTAAGGACGACACGATCCTTAAAAAGTAGGGACGCCTTTAGCATGAGGGCCCGTTGGTTGTGCAGAATATTTTGCCACCAACGGGCCGGGAGAATCTCAGGAATCACCACGGTGATCCAACAATCTGGGTCTTTTTGTCGTTGCTCTTCGATGAAGTCCATGATCGATCCTAAGATGGAGCGGTAGGGGGAGGGCAACACGATCAGCGGAACGCCGCATCCCCACTGGGCCCACTGTATTTCCGCGAGCGCAGTTTCCTCTTTGTTGACATCGACCAACAGGGCTTTAATATCTCCCCCCCGGCTGCGCGCATAGTCCACCGCTCGGATGACCGATCGGTTCACTCCGCTGATTGGGATCAGGATCAAGTTGTGTCTGGGGCGAGGTGGACGGGAGTCGCGAGTGAGCGTGATTTGTTCCTTCACCGCCTTGTAATGGGAACGAATCCCTCGAAACATCATGATCAGGATGGTGACGAGGAACAACACGATCCAGGATCCGTCCCAGAACTTCGTGGTCGCAATGATGAGGGTGGCGACTCCGGTCGTGAAGGCTCCCACGCCATTGACCAGGAGTTTTTTCCGCCAATGGTCTCCCTTTCGTTTGAGCCAACTGCGGACCATTCCGGATTGAGAGATTGTAAAGGAGACGAACACCCCGATGGCATACAAGGGAATTAAGGCGTGGGTGTCACCTTCAAACGCCACCAGCAGCACGCACGCGAACAACCCAAGGATGAGGATCCCGTTCGAAAAGACCAAGCGATCGCCGAAACTGGCCATTTGGTGAGGCATGAATCCATCTCGTGCGAGAATCGACGCCAAGTGTGGGAAGCCCGCAAAGGCGCTGTTCGCGGCGAGGATCAACAGTATCATGGTGCCGATCTGGACACCGTAATAGATGACGCCGGTCTCGAAGGTGACGCGAGCCAGCTGGGACACGACAGTTTCATCGGCTTTCGGTAAGATGCCATGATAGTAGGCCAGCCAGCTGACTCCCATGAACAGCGATCCAAGGATGACGGACATCCAGATCATGGTAGTAGCGGCATTCTTCGATTCAGGGACTCGGAAGGCCTTCACCCCGTTCGAAATCACTTCCATGCCGGTGACGGCTGAACAGCCTACAGCAAACGCACGAAGGATCAGAAAGAGCGTGAGGGTTTCCACGCCTCCGCTGACTTCTACGGGGGTGCTTACGAGAGGAACCGGCGTGGCGTCGTACAGAGACCGAACGACGCCGACGACTACCAGCAAGCTCAACCCTCCGATGGCAAAGTAAGTGGGGATCGAAAAAAATTGACCTGACTCGCGAACGCCACGCAAGTTCATGATGACAATGAACAGGATGGTCACGAGCCCTAGCGCTTCGCGGTGCACGAACAAGCTTGGAACGGCAGACGTCAGCGCAGCAATGCCGGCCGCAATACTGACAGCTACGGTCACGACGTAACTGATCATCAACGCACCAGCGGCGGCAAGTGATGGCAGTTCCCCTAGGTTTGCCTTGGCAACGGTATAGGCTCCACCACCCTCCGGATATTCGTAAATGATCTGGCGGTAGGAGATCGTGAGAACGAGAACAAGGAAAAGGATCGCCAGACTGACTGGAATCGACCAGGCGATGGCCGCAGTCCCAGCCAGGACCAGCACCAGCAGGATTTCTTCCGTGGCATAGGCGACGGAAGAAATGTTGTTTGAGGAGAAAATAGCGAGCGCAAGAGTTTTGGACAACCGCTGGTCTGCAGCCTGAGCAGTTTTCAGCGGGTCCCCGACGAGCCAGCGTTTCAGGATCATAGGGGGATTATCTCATAAACCTCCTAGTGCGTGAATGCTCTATGGTCTCTGTCATAGGGGAGAAGACTCGCGGTCAGTGCTCATGTATCCCTTTTCGGTGAGGAGAATTTCTGCGTGCCAGACAGGCACCAGTCCGAGCAACTGCAGCCAGTCTGTTACGGTACGTGTTTGAAGACAAACCATACGTGCTGGTGACCTTCCGCAACGAGCCCAATGTGTGAATACCCGGTTAAAATAAATATAGCCCTATGGAATCATTGCGTTACACGGCACGCTCCTCTTTGACGCATTGACACCAACGGGAGCGGGCTGTAGGGTGATGTTGTGACGTTCAACGCAACGTCGACTGTCCTATCTCTCGCGCGGCTCTTCCCTCTCCTGCGCGTCTGATTCCTCAGTCTCCGCAGCTTCTCCGAATAACGAGTCCCATCGAGCCAAATGGTGCAGTGTGCGAATCGAAAATCCAGAGCAGTGGTGTCTTCTGCCCGTGCGTGGAAGGGAGGTGCGGAAACGTCTTCTATCGAGGGTTTGCACCGGTGCTCTTGAGGTCCAGGGAAACGCTCACAAGGAACGAGGAGGTAAGCACGATGAAAAGGATTACCACAAGAGGAGTAGTCGTAGGGGTGTCGATGCTGATGGTTGCAGTCCTGTCGGTACTGATCCCACATACGACCCACGCAACTGAGTCGCAGGGGGAAGGAGTTAGGCATTCCGCCCATACAATACAAGACACCGGCGTCATTGCATCTGGTGCAGCGGAGGATACGCTGAAGACTTGTCTGGCGAGAATCCCTCGTGTTGCTAGTACAGGGCAACGGATGTTGGCCGAGCAAAGCTGTGCAGGTGAAGAGAAGGCTCGGAACGCCATCCAGTCGGCACCGAAATTTTGAATCGGTACCTCCAGAGATATACGCAATAACCAGTAGTGGACTCCTAGTGGCATCGCCGTTGAAGGGAGAAGGAGTGATGGGAGTGTAGAGGTGAACGAGCACATTCCGAGTGTCGGTGAAAGAGAGGTGATGGACATGTATCAGATCTACAGCTTGGTTGGCATTGTCGTCTTGTTGTGGGGGATCACGATTTGGGCTTCGATCCCAGAGGAGCAGGAACACAGACGGTATTGATGGTTCAATTCAGATTCGTAGGCACAGTCGGGGACGAGTAGGTGGTACAGAGAGGCGTTCGTCCATGGGAGGACGGGCGCCCCGGTTTTGCAGGTGCCGGATGCCGTCCTACATGGATGAGAGATGATGGAGGGACGGACCGAGTTCGTATTCAACCGCTATCTCATGGATCTTCGGGCGAATGTACTCGTCAGAGTGATTCTGATGATTGCGGTGGATCTCTCGCATCCAACGTCTCCGCTTATGAGATGTCGGTGGGCATGAAGTCGACCATGAGTCCTCTCATTCCCTACCAGCACTTGTTTCTCAAGAAACAGTAGCTGTTCGCGATCGGGGATCGTACATTTCTCGCACCTGAGAAACGTATGGAATTCCAACACCCGAATTTAGCGGTTTTCACGATCAGCTCATCGACCCCTCCATCCAGAGCCTGCTAGTTTCGTGAGAAGGAGGCTTGACATGATGGGGCGGTGGGCTTTCCTCGGGGAGGTGTGGTGGTATTGGTTTCGTCGAAGTACCGCTGGTCCTGTGTATGCATGTTTGATCTGGAACGCAACGCTGCGAAAGGTGCTCTAGAGAGAATTCGTAGGAGGTATCATGAATTGTCCACGTTGCCATGGCTTTTTGGTTGCCATTCAAATGAGAGACATGGGGCAGCCCTCGGTGACTGGATGGCGGTGCCTGCTCTGTGGAGCGATGACGGACCCAGGCATTGAAGCCAACAAGGTGAGTCACAGTCCACCGATTCGGAACGGTGCACGCCTCCCTGGAGCAACTGCTAAAAGGTTAAAGAAAGAGCGATCGTAGCAAGGCGTTCTGTCGTCGGAGTGAGTGGTCGGACCGAACGAGAAAGTGTGAGACCGGTCAGGCCCTTGATTCTGGTGACCCGATTGGTGATATTCGCCCATGGCTGAGAGGCTGTCTCATACATGTAAGGTGCCAGGGGGGCGTAGGTATGTGTAAGTGGCGTGATTTTCGGCGCGACATGTTGACAGAACTCATCCTGCTTGCGTATGTGGTTACGTGGGTGGCTGTTCTGCTTGTGACTCATCTGTTGGTCGAATAACATAGTGTCGATACCACATATTGTTACTTCCCCGATGGCTTCCTGATAGCGGCCTGAAAATGCAATGGGTCTCTGAAGCTCTGAAGCTCACGGTAATAGTAGAGTGCGGTTGGTCGTTTGTTTTGAAACGTCAGTGTGTGCAGAAAGCTGAGCTCCTCTTCGGTCACATCCCCGCTCAGTAAGGGATCTTGAAGAAATTTCTTAAGTCCAGGCTCTTCCCCTGAAGTTGTGTCCGGTCTCTTTTCCATGAATTCGAACGTCTTCTGGTGTTCCGGCACGACTCGACGGTTCAGAACAATCTCAATGCAAAAGGTGGCAAGGTCAATATCCCACGATTCGATCAAGGGATCGAGGAACGCGATGCAGTTCTCGTTCGAGAGATCGAAGATCGTCGTGTCTAAGAACTTCAGCATGGTGACGCGCATCTGCGGGTAGCTTTTCTTGCTCAGTCGAGCCAGCTTGCGCACCCACGTCGGATTGTCGAGTTCCTGCCGAGCGACACTTTTGACGACACCCAACAGCTTCTGCGTGACAAACCGTTCGAGCTCGCCAAAGGCTTGTTTCTCGAAAATCGTACGGATCTGCCGGGTCTTCACGGGGTGACACTTCCGGAGGATCAATGCTCGCACGTCGTGTAGCAACGGGCTCGGATGGTCTCCCAGCCGTTTCCTTAGGTATTCGCGGCGCTGTTGATCGGCGAGTTTGGCAAGTTCTCCATTCGGCAACTGCAGGACTCGTCCGAGCTTCTCGTACAGGTCGGTCCGCTTCGGTGCCGGCGGGAGCTTCTTCTGGGTGAGCAACTGCGAGATGTATGATTCGGTCACGTCGGCCGCACGGGCGAGATCCCGCTGGCCCAGCCCCAGCTCTTTCAGTCGATTCCTGATGATGAGGGCGATGTCCACAGGCATACTCCTTGTTTTATGATTTACTAAACATGGTTAATAATATAGGCCAATGAAATCCATAGCAAGACAATACTTGACACGTAATAGTTAATGAGGCTAGACTAAAACAGTGGTAAGAGGTGGGGAAGCACGGTTAAGGTAGGCTGGTTGTCTTGCCCTTTCCGGTTCCTGCTTGTATCCAGCACAAGCGATTCAGCATGCTTCCCTGCGTTGCCGGTCGAGAGTGTGCTTCAGCTTGCCGGAGTTTTCCGCGCCTCGCGATTGTCAGGTCCCCCCGCTAAGGGCGCAGTCGTTTCGTCACTTGTGGGTGGAGTTCAGGTGAGTCAAGATTAAGAGGGCGATTCCGAAGGCGCTCACAATTTCTGGAAAGGAATCACTATGCTGTACTACGCAACGATTTTCTTATTCGTCGGATTCGTGGCCTGGACCCTGAATGTGGCGGGAATCGCCACGGTCGCGACTCAGAGTGCCTGGACCTTGCTTGTGAGTGGGATCGTACTGCTGTTGATCCACTTGATGACGAAGGACACGATCCGGGCGTCCTGACCGATCAAATTCACCCTGGGGATTCACTAGCGAGGAGGGGTTATGACACCGGAAGAACAGATCTCGAAGATGAAGAAAGCGATTGTTCAGGCCATCACTGTGATGGCCGATCGGTTTGGCTCAACGGAGCAGGATGTCGCCAGAGCGATCCAGGCGCTGAAGGCGTCAATGCAAGGGACGTCGGAGCCGCGCGTTCCCGTCAAACCTGTGCCGCAGCCGGGCACCCAGTCACCCCAGGGCGTGTAGGCCACCGTCGAGACGCACTGGCCTTTGGAGTTGGAAGGAGCACAAAGAATGAAAACTCAATCCGTCGTACATAGTCATATCGAGGTCACGGACACGTTGGCTCGATTGTACCTCTTCTTGGCGCAAAGCATGGATCGCTGTGTGAGTGAGGCGGCACGTGTCGGCTATCCAGAGGCCGAATTACAGCAGCATCTCGACGCAACCAGAGCCACAGTCCTGGATATGCTGTCTGGTAATCCAGTGGTCCAGGCGAAGGTTGAGCAGGAGTGTAATCGAGTACAGGGGCTGATCATGGCCTGCCAGGCGGGCGGAGCGACGAACGCGGTCGCACTGGACGAGCTGAAAGCGGAACGGGCTGTACTGAAGAACAAGACCATGGCGTTGAGTGATCTGCTCGCGGTATTTCGAGCACCATGACGGGAAACGGCATATCGCCCGTTGCTTCAGGCTTTGCGTGAACGTGAAGCAGCGGCGGCACAATCACGGAGGACTGTATGAAGACGACATCACGCACGTATGTATTGACGCTGAATTCATCGTCACGAAAGAGCCTTCGGTTGTGGATGGGGGATAGTATCCATGCCCTGCGCCATTGCTCGGTCAAACAGATCCCTCTGGCATTGAGGGAAATGCAACAGTCAGTGGATCGTCTGCAAACCCCCGTCTCGTCGTCTGGCGGATCCTATTCCTTGAACCGCGGTCGATAACGCGAAGTTGTCATCGACTGAGTAGAGGCTGAGGTCGTGAACGTCTGTATTGGGAGCGGGTACGAGCCATACGCTGGGCCGACGTCTCTTAGTACAGGCAACGGGTGCGATCGCATCTATAGCTGACTCAGTCGCTCGAAAAGGAAAGGAGGGCGATGGCATGGTCCATGTCCAAACGCCGTTCAATCTAGACACATTCCTCAGCAAAGTCGAGAAGGGCAGGATGATGCTCAGGTCCCCCAAGAAACAGATTCTGTTTTCCCAAGGGGATACCACCGATGCGGTGTTCTATATCAAGACGGGCAAGGTCAAAGTCACCGTGGTCTCCAAACAGGGCAAGGAGGCCGTTGTCGCGATTTTGGAGCAGGGGACGTTTTTAGGGGAATCCTGCCTTGTAGGCCAGACAGTTCGTACGGCGACCGCAACTACTCTGGAAGACTCTCGCATCCTACGCATCGACAAAGCCGCCATGCTCAGTCTGCTTCAGGAACAGCCCAAGTTTGCCGAAGCCTTTATGTCCTATTTGCTGGTGCACTCGATTCGCGTGCAAGAGGATTTGGTCGATCAACTGTTTAATTCCAGTGAGAAGCGGCTGGCCCGGGCGCTGCTGTTATTAGCCCACTTTGGGAAAGAGGGCAAACCAGAGACGGTGATTGCGAAGATCAGCCAGGAAACGTTGGCCGATATGATCGGCACCACACGAT
>Ga0224505_10000019_pt1 | contig 125153 bp, 114 predicted proteins | sample SF_Jan12_sed_USG_FD_169102 | JGI IMG/M metagenome (GOLD analysis project Ga0224505, IMG submission 169102) | Sediment microbial communities from San Francisco Bay, California, United States - SF_Jan12_sed_USGS_4_1 | ecosystem: Environmental > Aquatic > Marine > Sediment | place: USA...
CAGGAAGTCGATCAGCCGTGCGAGCGGGCCGTGATTGTTGCCCCTGAGCAGCCAGTTGCAGCCGACGCTGAAGCGCAGGATATCGAGCTTGCGGTTGTAGTAAGGGTAGGCAATCGCGACTGCCGAGAGGCAGTAAAATGACCAGGCCGTAATGCCCCAGTGGAACATGCCGTAGGTCGAGGCCCACTCGGCCGCCGCGTCGCTGTGCGGTTCTACGCCGAAAGGTGGCGCATCGTAGTAATAGGTCCACTCGATCACGCACCAGTACATGAGACCCGCACCGATACCGGCACAAAACAGCATGGCGATCCAGCTCATCTGGCTGAATTCGACTTCCCCGTCGCCGAGACGGGCGTGACCAAAACGGCTCAAGCCCAGCCATAGCAGGAAGCCGACGCTGCCAACGGCGGCCAGCAGGTACAGGATGCCGAACTCTCGGGAGATATAGTCGTAAATATGCTGCAAAAAGACCGCCGCATCGTCGCCCGCGTAGGCAAGTGGAATGCAAACCATCAGGATCATGGCCATGGATGCGATAAAACTTGGCCAGTCGATTTTGCTCTGGTCCATCGGTATCTCTTGTTTTTCTAGTCGATCGTCAGGATAACGGCACCCCGCATAGTACCTTTTTCGATTGCCTCGTTGGCAGTGGCAATGTCGGCGAGTGGATAGCGCGCCGCAACGCGATGTGTGAGTCGGCCGGCCACGAGTGCTGCGGTGATGTCATCAGTCGCCTGCTGTTTGGCCGCTTCCGGCATGGCATAAACGATGACGAAGCGGATAGTCATATCCAGGTACATGAGCTGGAAGAACGGCAGGATCGGGGCAGGCACGGCGGTAGAGCCGTAGGTGGCCACCGTGCCCGAGGTCCTGAGCACTGCGATCCAGGTGGCGAGATTGGCGCCGAACTCGAGATCGATGGCGCGATCGACGCGCGCACCGTGGTTGGCCGCAAGAATGTCCGCTGCGAACGTGGCGCTGCGATGATCAACCACCGCGGCGGCCCCCGCCAGCCTGCATGCATCGGCATCTGCAGCATTGCTCGCCGTGGCGATGACCCTGGCACCGGCCTGGCTGGCCCACTGCACGGCGTAGTAGCCAACCCGGCCAGCAGCGCCTGTGACCACGATGGTTTGCCCTGCGACATCGCCGTCAATGAAGGCGCAGCGGTGCGCAGTCATGGCCGGGATGCCGAGGCAGGCACCGACCTCGTAGTCGACGTGTTCGGGCAGCGGCACGGCGCGCCTGGCATCGAGCGCTACGTACTCCGCGGCCGTGCCGAAGCGTCGTGCGAACTGCGCCTGGTAGACCCAGACGCGCTCGCCGATGCGATCTGCGGCAACGCCATCGCCGACGGCCTCGATGATGCCGGCGCCGTCGCTGTTCGGAATGACATAGCCGTCATCGAGCAGGTTCGGAAAAGATCCCGCGCGCTTTTTCGTGTCGGACGGATTCACGGCACTGGTGCGCAGGCGCACGAGTACTTCGCCTGCCGCAACACTGGGTGTGTCGATCTCCCCGACCCGCAAGACCTCGCGCGCCGCACCGAATTTCTCGTACCAGGCGGCGCGCATCAGTCGGCCCGGTACACGACGCGGCCGTCGAAAATTGTCAGGGCTACGCTTGCCTCACTGATCTCGTAGGGATCGATGTCAAACAGATTGCGATCGTAAATGACGAGGTCGGCGCGCTTGCCGACCTCAATCGAGCCGGACACATTTTCGGTTTGCAACTGCCACGCGCCGTTGATCGTGTAGGCGTCGATCATCGTGGCAAGGTCGACGCGCTCGCTGGAAGCTACCGCGGGCACGCCCTGCCGGGCAGGCCCGAAAGGATCGTCGCGCGTGATGCCGGTCTCGATAGAGAGCAAGGGATCGAGGTCACCGTAGTTCCAGTCGCTGCCACCTAGCACCACGCCGCCTGCGTCGTGAACGGAACGAATCGGATAGAAACGGTCAACGCGTTCGTGGCCCAGCGCCGGGATGTTCAATTCCGTGGTCCACGAATCATCGTAAGCCCAGACCATGGTGAAGCTGGCACCGGCATTGAGGTTGGTAAAGCGCGGCATGTCCTGTGGATCGATCAGGCCGAGGTGCGACAAGGTATGCCGCAGCCGCTTGTGCTCCTCGCTGCCGCGCTGGCGTGCGTATTCGATCGCGTCCAGAGCCGCCCGGGCTGCGGCGTCTCCCATCGTATGAAAATGCAATTGCATGCCAAGGTCGTAGTAGCGAGCAACCCGCTGCTGCAGTTCATCGGGCTCGTGGTTCAGTATCCCGAACTGTCCGGTCGTGAGATAAGGCTCTAAAACCGCGCCGGTCTCGCCTTCGAAAACCCCGTCGACCATGATCTTGACGCTGTTGTAGCTGACCAGGTCGGACTCATAGTTGTGGCGCTCCTGAAGTACGCGCTCGAAGTCCGGCCCGGAGTGTTTTTCGAATACGCCTTCGTCCTGAACCCCGCCGAGCACCCGAACGGTGAGCTCGCCGGACTGCTCAAGCGCCTGGTAGGTCTGCATTTCATGCTCGCCGACCCAGACATCGTAAACCGAGGTGATGCCATACGAATTCATTAGCTGCAGGGCTTTACGCATGGCGGCTTTGCTGGTCGCAAGGTCGCGTGCCGGGCGCAGCCTGTCGATTGCATCGCGTGCTGCCTCGCGCACGAAGCCGCTCGGCTCGTTGCTGCCTGCGCGGCGTTCGATGACGCCGAGCGGTGGATCCGGCGTGTTTTCGTCGTAGCCGACGAGATCCAGCACCTTGTCATTGACCAGGGCGCTGTGGCCACCCATATCGTCAACAAAGATGAACTTGTCGTCGGCGATGCCGGCCAGCAGCGCTTTGTCAGGCCCGTCCACACCAAATACGGCCACATCCAGGCCAACTGCATTGAACCATTCGCCGTTATGCTGTTTCGCGCAAAGGCTCAAAGTGCCAACAATGTCGTCGACTCCTTTTGCGTTCCAGAGATTGCAGTACACATACTCATAACCACCTTCGAGCGGATGCACATGCGAGTCGTGTAAGCCGGGCATGGCCATGCGGCCGGCCAGACTGATTACCTCGGTCGAAGGTCCGACAAGTGCCCGCACGTCGGCGTTGGCCCCGACCGCGACGATCACACCATTCCGGATGGCCATTGCTTCGGCCCAGCTGCGCTGCGCATCGACGGTATAAATACCGCCGTCAAGAAAAACGATGTCGGCCGGGTCCTGTGGTGGCGGGCTGGTGCAGCCCAGCACGGCTGTTGAGCTAATCAGTAGTATGGCATTGAGCTTCGGCATTCGCGTATTGTTACCCGTCATGATTGAGGAAAATACCGGCATCATACGACTGCGCAAGAAACACTTGCCAGTGGTCGACCGGCAGCCAACCGAGGACGACGCGCGCCGTTTGCGCGCCGCACAATCGCCGCGCAATGCGATCATGGCGAGCCTGATCGTGATTATCCTGTTCAGCGTCCTCTGGTCGATGCTGTCGGTGACATTCGGACGAATTTTTCCATGGCTGACTTTGTTGCTGGGCTTTTTAATCGGGAATGCGGTACGCCGCGCCGGTCTGGGGCTCGACTGGCGCTTTCCCGTGCTGGCAGCGGCATTCACCGTGCTCGGCTCGTTGCTGGCGAATATTGTCGTCGCGGCAGCGTTCACCGCGCCGATTCTTGAAACAACAACGCTCGCCGTGCTGACCAACCTCACCGTCATGACCTGGCCGGTGTTTTTTGACGAGGTCATGACGCCAGCGGATCTCGTTATTGCGCTGTTCGGTGCGGGCATCGCAGCGTTTTACGCCAATCGACGGTTAACGCGTGCCGAGTATCTTGCGTTGCGCACCTGGGGAGAAAAAGATGACCGGTAAGATTGAAGTTTATGGTGATTCGATTTCGGGTAATTGCTACAAGATCCAGCTGGTCTGCGCGCAGCTCGGTATCGAGCACGTCTGGCACGAGCTCGACCTGATGCAGGGCGCAACGCGGAGCGACGAGTTTCGCGCGATGAATCCGAATGGCAAGGTACCGCTGCTAAAGTTGGCGGACGGGCGCTTCCTGCCTGAGTCGAACGCCATCATCTATTACCTGGCAGATGGCAGCGAATTATTCACCGGGGACCGTTATGCGCGGGCCAATATCCTGAGCTGGATGTTTTTCGAACAATACAGCCATGAGCCCTACATCGCGACGGCGCGCTTTATCGTTCGCTATCTCGGCAAGCCGCCCGCGGAGCTGGCCAACCTGGAAAGCAAACGCCCGGGTGGCTACAAGGCGCTCAAGGTCATGAACAATCACCTGGCGAAGAACGATTTTTTCGCCAATGACAGCTACAGCATTGCTGATATCGCTTTATATGCATACACGCACGTCGCGGAAGAGGGCGAGTTTGATCTCGGCAAGTATGCGAACATCCGCGCATGGCTCAAGCGCGTCGAAGCGCAACCCGGCTATATACCGATGCAAACCTGAAAGGGGTCAGAGCCCTTTCAGGCCCATATATGGCATGTCACATGTGGTCGAAAAAGGGCTCTGACCCCTTTCAAGTACTCAGACCGGCATAAGTACCGACGTTTCGAAGTCGATCTTCATGCCCGACATTATTGCGAGTTGGCGACGCACGAGGTTTTCGATCTCGTTGATGCCTGTGGTGAGGCCCAGAAAACACGGTGGGTCACGGCGCAGCAGGCTCCAGTCACCACCCTTGATCACGCGCACGAGGTGCGAAATATTATTGCGAATGGCATCGATATAAGGATTCTGGCCGTCGTAGAGCACCTCGATGTATCGATAGGCGCGATTGAACTTGCGATGCAGGCGATCACGCATGACCTGCTGGTAAAACGTCGGTGTCTTGCGCAGCAGGTCGTTGCCTGACTTGTAGCGTACCTGGAATTCACCGGGTGCGGCATTCTCCACGGCGATACCGCCGACCACAAACTCCTTGTACAGACGGTCGCGGCACTTCTCGAGGTAACAGCGGTCAGCTACCTGTGCCATCAGGTCCGCGGTTCCGAGCAAATGACCACAAATAATATCGCGCGGGTCATCGAGCTCGATCTTGTCGAGGTCAAGTTCGTAACCGGTGAAGTGCACAATCATGCTGCTTACCGCGACATCCCGGACAAGGCCGAGTTCGGGCAGGTAGCGGCGCAGGAAGTCAGCGCTGCGCGAGACATGCTGTAGCGTAAACTGCGCGCCATTGCTGAAATCCTGGTCGCGCTCGATGTGCCGAATGTAACCGGAGTCGTGAAACAGCGATGTGATGATCGCCATCTGCGCACGTTGCGGACCAAGCCGGTCGCTGGGTTCGACACTGCGCTCATAGCCGACCACAAGGCGGGCAAGTGCAAGCGTCATGTCGAGCGTGTGCTGCACATCGTGGTAAGTCGTATCGCAGCCGCGGTAACCCGGAAATCGGCCTGAGAACAGGCGCTCGAAATCGTAAAAAGCGAGCCACAGCTTGTCGAAGGATGCGCCCGGAAACGCCTCGGAAAACAGCGTGCGAACGGCATTGCGCACCGCGATCGGATTGCTCACCTGCACGGTATTGGTAACGTCGTAATCGTTACGGCGATCCTGCGACATTATTCTTTTCTTATCTGTCACCTGACGGCATCCGCAAATAATACAGGGCGACCATCTGCGTCACTCCGGGATTTTCGGCAATATGTCATATCGTAGTTGCCTGAAAATGAAACTCGGCGATAACCGGCGCGTGGTCTGAGGGGCGATCCCAGGTGCGCGGTTCCTTGTCGATGTAGCAGGCAGTACAGGCGCCGGTCATCGCATCGTTAGTCAGGATTAAGTCAATTCTCAGGCCGGCGTTGCGGCGAAATCCCGCCGCCCGGTAGTCCCACCAGCTGAACGATTTTTCGGGGTGCTCGAACTTGCGAAAAACGTCCGTCAGGCCGAGTGCAAGCAACTCTCGCAGCGCCTGTCGTTCCAGAGGGCTGCAAAGGACGGCATCACCCCAGCCCTCCGGGTCGTAAACGTCCGCGTCGGTCGGCGCGATGTTGAAGTCGCCGAGTACCACGAGCCGCTGGTGGCGGAGCAGTTCACCGGCAAGGAAGTCCCGCAGGATATTCAGCCAGCCCAGTTTGTAGGCATATTTTTCCGAGCCTACCTCGGAGCCATTCGGAATATACAGGTTCACCACGCGTGTGCCGTTGATGGTCGCAGCCAGTACCCGCCGCTGCGGGTCAGCAAAATCAGGAAACTCGAACACCGGATCGGAGATTTCGAAGCGACTGACTACGGCCACGCCGTTATAGGTTTTCTGGCCGTTGGCGACAGACTGGTAGCCAACCGCAGAAAATGCAGCGGCCGGAAACGCGTCGCTTGTTTGCTTGATTTCCTGCAGCACCAGCACGTCGGGTTTATTGGCGGTTAGCCATTCAAGCACGTGTGGCAGGCGCACCTTAAGCGAATTCACATTCCAGGTCGCAATCTTCACGCTCAAATTATGCCGTTGTGCGCGAGCAGCGCATCGATCTTCGGTTTGCGTCCGCGAAACGCAATGTAGGCCTGCATGATGTCGCGGCTGCCGCCGATCTCGAGAATCTCGCTGCGAAAACGTTTTGCCGTTGCCTGATCAAAAATGCCGGCCTCCTCGAAGGCACCGAAAGCGTCAGCTGCCAGTACCTCGGCCCACTTGTAACTGTAGTAGCCCGCCGCGTAGCCGCCCGCAAAGATATGCGTAAAGCTGTGCGGCATGCGGTTGTAGTCGGGGGGCTGGAGCAGGGAAACCTCCTCGCGCACCTCGGCGAGGATCTGCAAAACCCGCGAGCCTTTGGCCAGATCGTATTCTGCGTGCAGGCGGAAATCGAACAAGGCGAACTCCAGCTGTCGCAACATCGCGAGCCCGGCCCCTACGTTGCGACTACCCTCGAGCTTGTCGAACAGTTCCCGCTCAAGTGGCTTGCCGCTGTCAACATGGCCTGAGCACATCTCGAGCACTTCGAAGTTCCAGGCAAAATTCTCCATGAACTGGCTTGGCAGCTCCACCGCATCCCAGGGCACACCATTGATACCGGAAATGCTCGGGTAGTCGACTCGCGTCAACAGCTGGTGCAGCATGTGGCCAAACTCGTGAAACAGCGTCACGACATCATCGTGCGTCAGCAAGGAACGACCGCGGTCGTCGAGCGGCGGAAAGTTGCAGACCAGGTAACCGACCGGAAGCGTCGGCTGTCCATTGAGGTTCTTGCGACCGACGCACTCATCCACCCACGCGCCGGTGCGTTTGCCGGTGCGCGCATGGAGATCGGTATAGAACCCCCCGATCAGCGCGCCAGCCTCGTCCCGAACCCGGTAATAGCGTACATCCTCGTGCCAGCGCGCGACGTTGTCCTGAGCTTCCAGTCGCACGCCGTAAAGCCGCTCCGCCAGTTTGAACAAGCCGGCGACGGTTTTTTGCGCCGGGAAATAGCGGCGCAATTCCTCGTTCGAAATTGAATGTTTCTTCTGTTTGAACTTTTCAAGGGAATAAGCAATGTCCCAGGGCGCGAGGGTACGGCCCGCGAACTCGCTGAGGTTGGAGAGCTCCTTTTCCGCCGCGGCACGTGAACGACTTGCCAGCTCGCGCAGGAATTCCAGCACTTCGGCGGTCGACTGCGCCATCTTCGTAGCCAGCGAGTAGTCGGCGTAATTTCGAAAACCAACCAGCTGCGCTGCTTCGTGACGCAAGGCCAGGATGAGCTCGATATTCGCGCTATTGTCCCACTGCGGGTGTTCGCCATGTTCCGAGCCGCGCGTGACCCAGGCTCGATACATGGCCTCACGCAACCGGCGATTATCGGCCTGGCGCATAATCGCGTCATACGTTGGATAATCGAGCGTAAGTAACATGCCCTGGCGATCACGCTTACGTGCTTCGGCAGCAGCGCGTTCGATAATCTGCGGTGCAAGCCCGGCGAGCTCTTTTTCGTCCGCAATATGCAGGCTCCACGCGTCGGAAGCATCCTGCACGTTGTGCTCGAAAGCGGCCTGCGTCGCAGCAAGCTGCTGCATGATTTGCCTGAAGCGGGACTTGGCGGCGTCGGGCAGGTCTACGCCCGCGAGGCGGAAGTCGCGCAGGGCCTGATCGACAACACTGCGCTTTGCCGGACCAGCGGTCGCATCGAGTGCCTTGCCAACTGCCGCGTACGCCTGTTGCAGAGGTACGTTTTGTGATAATTCGGTGCCATGCTCGGTCAATAACGGCAATGCGCTGTTGTACGCGTCGCGCCACGCACCGGAACCGAGCACGCCTTGCAGGTGACTCACGGGCGACCACACTCGAGCGAGTTCGTGGCCCATTTCCTCCAGCGGGGCGACCAGCGAGTCGAAGTCCGGTTCTGGCGTGGCCATAAGCAGCTGGTCAAGTTTTTGCCGGTGTGCTGCGATAAGCTCAGTGAGCGCAGGCATGACGTGCTCAGGCGATATTTCCATGAATCGCGGCAGCGATGAGGTATCGAGGAGGGGGTTGGACATCGCCGCGACTTTATCACAGTCGGGGAATCTACAGGGGTCAGAGCCCTTTACTGCGCAAAGGGCTCTGACCCCTGTAAAAAACGGGGAAGAAATTGAGTAAGAAATACGATCTTTTTGTCATCGGTGGTGGCAGCGGTGGTGTTGCGCACGCGCGCCGCGCTGCGGAGTACGGCGCCAGCGTCGCGCTCGCTGAGCACGGTCCGCTCGGAGGCACCTGTGTCAACGTCGGTTGCGTGCCAAAGAAAGTCATGTGGTACACGGCGAGCCATGCGCATCATTTTGCGCATGCTGCCGACTACGGCTTCAATATCGAAGTGCATGGCCACGACTGGGGCGGGCTCAAACAGCGTCGCGACGCCTACGTACACCGTCTTAATGGCATATATGCAAAGTTGCTCGACAACAGTGGTGTCGATTACCTGCCAGGCAGCGCGCGCTTTGTTGATGCACATACGGTCGCCGTTGGCGACACCGAATTCCACGCGGAACGCATTGTTATTGCAACCGGCGGTCGCCCGGCCGTGCCGCGCATTCCGGGTGCCGAACTGGGCATCACCTCCGATGGTTTCTTCCAGCTTGCCGAGCGGCCGCAACGGGTACTGGTTGCAGGCAGCGGCTATATCGCGGTGGAGCTGGCCGGCGTATTCAATGGCCTCGGCAGCGAGACCCGCCTGCTGGTACGCAAGGACGGCGTAATTCGCGACTTTGACGCGATGTTGGGCAGCGAATTGCTCAAGGCGATGCGCAATGACGGTATCTCAGTCGAAACGCGGTGCATCCCGAAGTCGCTGCAGAAATCCGCCGCCGGACTGGAGCTGCAGGCGGAGGACGGCCGCCGTTTTGGCCCGGTGGATTGCGTGCTCTGGGCGATCGGCCGCGAGCCCAACACTGATGGACTCGCGCTGGCAAATGCCGGCGTCGCAAGCAGCGCAGCCGGCACCGTCCCGGTCGACGATTATCAGCAGACCAATGTCGAACACATTTTTGCGCTCGGTGATGTCACAGGCCGGGCAGCGCTGACACCGGTCGCGATTGCCGCCGGCCGGCGGCTTGCAGACCGGCTGTACGGCGGCAAGGCTGGACGCCATCTCGACTACCAGTTGATTCCAACCGTGGTTTTCAGTCACCCACCGATTGGCACCGTGGGTATGAGCGAAGCCGATGCGCGTGCCGCACACGGCGATGCGATCAAAGTATATAACTCCGGCTTTACGTCTATGTACTTTGCGCTGGGTAATTTGAAACAGCGCTCATCGATGAAGCTGATCACACTTGGCGATGAAGAGCGCATCATCGGTTGCCATATCATTGGTGAGGGCGCGGATGAAATGTTACAGGGCTTCGCGGTCGCGATTCGAATGGGCGCAACCAAGTCGGACTTCGATGACACGGTCGCGATTCATCCGACCAGCGCCGAAGAACTCGTGACTATGCGCTGATCGACATCTGCTTGAGCACCGGCGCCGTGTCGGGCATGACGTGCCGCCAGATGTGAAACGATTCGGCCGCCTGTTCAACCAGCATGCCCCAGCCCATCACAGATTTCGCGGCGCCGTGCTCACGTGCCCAGACACTGAAAGGGGTCGGCGTCAATCCGTAGGACAGGTCATAACAGAATGTCGTTTCATTGATAGCGGCTGCAGGATATGGCGGCGCTTCACCCTTGACACCCGCGGAGGTGGCGTTAATGACCAGGTCGTAAGGCGTGCTGACCGGAACGGCGTTGAAATGGCACGCACTGACCGGGCCGAGGTGCTTGAAACGGCTGACGATCTCCTCTGCGCGATCCAGTGTACGATTCGCAATCCGGATCATGGCGGGCTCCATCTCGAGCAGCGGACCAACGATACCGCTTGTTGCCCCGCCGGCACCGAGAATCAGGATATTGGCGCCGTCGAGGTTCAGGCCAAGGTTTACGACCAGATCACGGAGCAAGCCGATGCCATCGGTATTGTCGCCATGAATCTCGCCCTCGATGAATGACAAAGTATTTACGGCGCCTGCCGTACGCGCACGCTCCGAAATGTGGTCGGCCAGTTTCGCAACCGCACGCTTGTGCGGCACGGTAACGTTCAGGCCCTTGCCGCCGGTGCGTTGAAACTGGCGCACGGCGGTTTCGAGTTTATCGGCGGAAACCTGCAGCAACTCGTATTGGATGTTCTGACCGGTCTGCAGCGCAAACAGGCGATGAATAACCGGCGAACGGCTGTGCGATATGGGGTATCCCATGACACCGTAGCGGTCAAACGTGATTGTCTTCTCGTGCAAGATGTCAGCCTGCCTGGTCGGCCAGCCAGCGCGCCGCATCCACGGCGAAATAGGTCAGGATCGCCTGCGCGCCGGCGCGTCGGATACATAGCAGGGACTCGAGTACCACTTTGCGTTCGTCCAGCCAGCCGTTCGCCGCAGCCGCCTTGATCATCGCGTACTCGCCGCTGACCTGGTAGGCGAAAGTCGGTATCGCATAATGATCGCGCACCCGGCGCACGATATCGAGATATGGCATCGCCGGTTTGACCATGACGATATCCGCACCTTCGGCAATGTCCAGACCAACTTCACGCAAAGCCTCGTCACTGTTTGACGGCGCCATCTGGTAACCGGACTTGTCGCCGCCGGCGAGGTTTTTTGCCGAGCCTACCGCGTCGCGAAACGGACCATAAAAGCACGAGGCGTACTTGGCAGCATAGGCGAGGATCAAAGTATTGTGATGTCCCGACGCTTCGAGTGCGGCACGGATCGCGCCAACGCGGCCATCCATCATATCCGATGGTGCGACAATGTCAGCGCCGGCATCCGCGTGCGAAACCGCCTGTCGTACCAGCATCGCTACCGTTGCGTCATTCAGTACATAACCATGCTCGTCGATAATGCCGTCCTGGCCATGGGTCGTGTACGGATCGAGCGCGACGTCAGTGATTACTACAAGATCGGGGTATGCGGCCTTTACTGCGCGCACGGCGCGCTGGGCGAGGCCGTCCGGGTTGGCGCACTCGGCGCCATCGAGAGATTTCTGTGCATCGTCGATAACCGGAAACAGGGCAATTGCCGGTACGCCGAGGGCAACCACGTCGGCCAGGTCGCGGAGCAGCATGTCGACGCTTTTGCGGCTCACTCCGGGCATGGAACTCACTGATTCCTCGCGCTTTTTCCCATCTAGCACGAACACCGGCCAGATCAGGTCGGCGGCACTCAGGGTGGTCTCCGCGACCAGTCGGCGCAGGCCCGCGCTGCGACGAGTACGCCGCAGGCGTGTGTTCGGGAACCGGTGGCTACTGTTCTGACTCATAACTGGGCAGAATGAAACGACAAATGCTGATTTTCCCTGTATTTAACGGCGGTTTCCACGCTTGAATCACAGTTTTCAGCGCGCCACGTAATAAAAGCGACAGGACACGGGTCAATTCGAATGCAAAGCAGCAATGCCGGCCAGGCGCGGCGCCAGAGGTTTGATCGGATCGTGGCAGTGTTTCACCCGGACATGTATCGCTATGCCGCCTGGTTATGCCGGGACAAAGTGATTGCGGAGGAAGTTGTGCAGGAATCGATGCTCAGGGCCTGGAAGTCGCTTGATGCGCTGCGCGAGGATGCGGCCGCCAGATCCTGGTTGCTGACGATCGTACGTCGCGAAAATGCGCGCTACTTCGAACGTAATCGACTCGAGACTGTTGACATCGACAACCTGACAGCGGCGCAGTCGGCGTTGTTGGCTACGCAACCCGATGATGATCTCGGTGATATGCGCGCCGCGATCTATGCGCTCGATGATGATTATCGCGAGCCATTGGTGTTGCAGGTCCTGATGGGCTACAGCACGAATGAGATCGCAGAGCAGATGGGAATTCAACAAGGCGCAGTGCTGACGCGGCTGCACCGGGCGCGGGCAAAGCTACGGGAAAAAATGCAGACAGGAAAGGCAGAATGAGTGCCGGCGACACTACTATGAATTGCGACGAGTATCGGCAGCTCGTTGGCGCCGACCCAAATTTCGACGGTGGCGCCGGGCACCGCAACGAATGCGCGGCGTGCCAGGCGTATCGCGATGAAATGCGAGCTCTGGACGCACGGATCCGCCAGGCGCTGCTACTCGAGGTGCCCGAATTCGTGCCGCCAGCGCTGCAAGGTGTTGCCATCGAGAACGTTGTTTCCCTGCCAGCCCGGCGCCGTGTTACTACGCCGGCCTGGTTTGCGCTGGCCGCCTCGGTGGCGCTGGCAGCGTTTGTCGGTCTTCGCTTTGCGGGCAATGCGGAGCTTTCGGCGAACGAACTGGCAAGCGAAGTGCTCGCGCACGTTACGCACGAACCGGACGCGCTGCGCGTTACCGATGTGGCGGTGACGGATCAGCACCTGGGCGAAGTGGTGCCGGCTACAATTGCGCGCATGGATCACAGCGCAGGCCTGATTACTTTCGCAGAAACCTGCCCGATTAATGGCAACGATATCCCGCACCTGGTCATCCAGGGCAGCAGCGGCCCGGTCACCATCCTGTTGTTGCCGCAAGAGAAAGTATCCGGTGTGATCGAACTGGATGACGGTCACCGGCATGGCCTCATATTGCCGGTCGGCAATGGCAGCGTCGCCATCATTGGTACAAAAGATGAACAGCTTGAGCAAATTCAACAGCAGGTTTTGAAGTCGGTGCAATGGAGCACCTGAAACCACCCTTTCCCAAAAACCCAGCAGGAGATATGAAGATGTCAGACAAGAAAGTGATCAAGCCCGTAGCACTCGCCGTTGGTGCAGCCCTGGCAAGTACGTTTGCCCTTGGCAGCAGCATCGCAAATGCCAACACGATTGAAAGTCCGTTTGCAATTTCCAGCCTCGGTGCCGGCTACTTGCTGGGCGAGGAAGGTTCCTGTGGCGCTGACAAGAAGAAGGAAGGTGAAGGCTCTTGCGGCGGTGACAAGGAAGGTGAAGGTTCCTGCGGCGGTGACAAGGAAGGTGAAGGTTCCTGCGGCGGCGAGAAGGAAGGCGAGGAGAAAGACGCCGAGGGGGCTTGCGGCGAGGGTTCCTGCGGCGGTGACAAGCCCTGAGCCAGGCCACATACGGTAAGACAGCCGGTGACAGTTACCAAAGGTAACTGTCACCGGTTCATCACCGGTTAATGCCACCATGAGCAAGACATTAACGCGCTGCAAATGGGTCACCGGCGGTGCGCCCAATTACATTGAATACCATGACACCGAGTGGGGCGTGCCGTCGCGCGACGATCGCGTACAGTTCGAATTCCTGGTTCTCGAGGCCGCACAGGCCGGACTGAGCTGGTCGACTATCCTTAACAAGCGGGCCGGGTACAGGAAACTGTTTGCTGATTTCGACGTGCAGAAAGTCGCACGTTTCACGGCGCGCCGTATCGAGAAGATATTGCTGGACCCCGCCATCGTTCGCAATCGCCTCAAGGTCAACGCAGCCGTCGTGAATGCGCGTGCCTTTATCAAAGTGCAGGAAGAGTTCGGCAGCTTTTCGGAGTACATATGGCGATTTGTTGACGGCCGGCCAATCCAGCACCGATTCCGCAAAGACACAGATATCCCTGCGACCACGGCGGAGTCGGACGCGCTGAGCAAGGATCTTAAGCAGCGCGGCTTCAAGTTTGTTGGCAGCACCATCGTCTATGCACACATGCAGGCCACGGGCCTGGTCAACGACCACCTGACGAGCTGCTTTCGGCACAAGCCCTGCGCATCCCTTTAGATTCTTGCATTTGCAGGAATGTCGATAGATCATCGTCGCAACCCGGGCGCGAGTCGATAATAAAGGGGGGAATGCAATGGTGGATTACCTGGATAACAAGCCGTCGACCAATTTCTGGATCATTGGTGGCGCGGCATTGGTCTGGAACCTGATCGGACTGGTTTTTTACGTTGGGCAGGTGACAATGTCACCCGAAGCGCTGGCGAAAATGACGGAGACACAGCAGGAGTTTTTCGTTTCGACGCCGGCTTGGGCGACAGCGGCATTCGCAATCGCTGTGAACGCAGGTGTGCTGGGCAGCTTATTCCTGTTGCTGCGCAAGTCGTGGGCAATACCGATGTTCGTGCTGTCGCTGCTTGCGATTATCGTCCAGGATGTCGACGCGTTCCTGTTGCGCGATGCATTCGGCGTTCTCGGCGTCAGCGGCGTCATCATACCGTCGATGGTATTCGTTATTGCTATTGCACTGTTGCTGTACGCACGCGCCACAAAGACGAAACACTGGCTCAGCTAGGGCGGAACCGCCGGAACGATGATCCGGATCACGGTAATGCCGGAGATGCCCTGCGGCGTGTTGTGTGAGATGCCGCCGAGATAAATCGTATCGGTCTGTAACCCCGTCCAGTCGACGGTGACTGTGTCCACGCTGCCGGCATTGACGAAGCCGGGGCCGGTGGCCGTCATATTGCCCGGGTCGTCGACCAGGCCAAAAGACCAGCCAAGCAGTTTGTAATTCGCGCCAGGACCACCGGATGCGGCACTCTGGTCGGTCTCAAAGCCATGTATGAGCACGGCGTAGCGGCCGGCCGCCGGGTAGAACAGGTTGAATTCCTCCTGCGAGGTCGGTCCTCCGCTTTCGCCGATCTTCACGCAGTCGATATTGTTCTCGCAAAAATACACATACAGGTCGAGATCGTCGTCGCCGTCGGTAAACAAGTCGAACAAGGCGAAGCGCAGCATCGCCTGGTTGGGCTGCACGTCGATCAGGTGTGCGGTGACGCCGTTGGTGGTGCGGAAGGAGAACGTCTTGGTCGGGTCATTATCCACAAAGCCATTGATAACCAATGGCAGGCGTAGGCCGTGTACGCCGGGCACATACGCACCCGTGTATCCGAATTCAACCGGGAACGACAGGCTGCCGGATGCACCTTCGCGCGAAATCTCGCCGGGTGCATTGACCGACGTTGGCCGTACCGCGAGCGTGCTGTAGACCGAACGTTCGCCGCTGGTCCAGGTCAGCGAGCCGGCGCGCCACAGGTCCAGGGGGCCGGACGCGTAGGCGAGGTCGACGTCAAAGCTTGTCGACGCGCCGGGCAGCAGGGTAATGCTCGGCGGTACAACTGTGACTGTTACTCCCGCAGGAGCCACTACTTCGGCATTAAACGACAGGGTTTCATCGCTGACGTTAGTCACGTGCCGGCGAACCGTTCGCTGGCTTGCCAGGATGGATACCGCAATCGATGGCTGGTTCAGGTCCTCGCCGGCGAAGGAAAAACCCGCCAGTTCGAGTTCGTCGCAACGCGCCTCCGATACGGCTGGCGATGCGATGCCGCAGGCAAAAGAATCGTACTCATCGGCACTCACATCGTAGACAAGACCGGGATCGACGGCGTCATTGGGCACAATATGGCCGGCGCCAAAGTCAAACGGACCGGCGTTGGTTTCGCTATCCGCCAGTGTGATGTCTCGCCGGGCCGTGGTCATCAGCGCCGACTTCAGGGCCGACGGGCTCCAGTCAGGATTCGCCTGCAACAACAGTGCCGCCACACCGGCAACGTGCGGTGTCGACATCGAGGTGCCCGAGAGGTAGGCAAAGTTCTCGCCCTTGGTAGCATTGGCCGCATCCGGCGTAAAGCCGGCAAGGATATTGACGCCGGGCGCGGTGACGTCAGGCTTCAGAATATCGGGCACCGGTCCTGGCCCACGCGAAGAGAATGAAGCCATCGCGTTGCCGCTGTCACTTTCTGTCAGGAACAGGCTCTTGTCGAGTAACACCGATACATCCGCGGCGCGATCGAGTTCGGCAAGTATGAGATTACCGTCCGCCTGGCCGATCATGACGGCCGGTATGTTGGTGGTCCCGGCGGTTCCGTTCATGACGATTGGATCGCCGGCAATGTTGTACACCACGACTGCAATGGCGCCGGCGTCTTCGGCATGGCCGACCTTGATTTCGAACGTGCAGTTGCCGCGCTGAATGAGCGCGATCTTTCCGGAAACTTCATTCGCGTTGTCGAGCGGTTCACAGGCATCCGAAGTCGTCGCCGTGTCGTCATCGACAAGCGCGAGGCTGCCATCAATTGGCCCGACCGTTTTCAGCAACGGCGTGAAGTTCGCCTCGCGGGCCACATACAGCCCGGCGATACTTGCCGGCGTCTGGATTTCCAGGGCCTCCGATGTGGTTTCGCCATCGCGGGTCGAGGCCGCGGCCGTGATTACCCAAGGTCCGCCGGCGGGTGAACCGATGGTGCCGAAATTCGGACCGTCGTTACCGGCAGCCACCACGGTAAACACCCCGGCCTTGGTTGCGGCCAGCAGGGCAATATCGTCCGGCGCCGTGATACGCGTCAGCGAGCTGCCTACTGAGTAATTGATGATGTCAACGCCATCAGCCACAGCAGCATCGATGGCATTGGCCAGGTCGGAGGTGTTGCAACTGGCGCGCGTCGCGTCGGGGCGTAACCAGCAGGCCTTGTAGACCGCGATGCGAGCGCGGGGAGCGACACCTTCGACGCGGCCGATAAAGGTATCAAAAATTGATGCACGGACGCGGTTGCCCGCGGCCGTGGTTGCTGTGTGCGTGCCATGGCCATCAACATCACGTGCCGACATGATTTCGCCGTCGTCGATCGGGCCGGTCGCTTCGGCGCCACTGGCAAACCAGCGCGCGCCAACCAGCTTGTTGTTGCAATCGGCGGCCGTGAACTCTTCTCCCACCTGGCATTCGCCATGCCAATCCTCGGGCTCGTCGAACATCAATATGTCTGCACGCTTCTCGAAGCGATGACACAGCCAGCGGCCGAGAAAAGTGTTCTCTGCCCAGTCGCCCGTACAGATTCCGGGGCGATTCGCCTGCCGCGTATCCTGCACGGCCGGATGCCGGGGTGCGATGCCACTGTCGATAACGCCGATGACAATTCCTTCGCCATCGAGGCCTGGCTTGCCACGCAGTCCTTTGTCGGCGTCAAACAGGCCGAGGAACTTGAGGCTCTGATTGGTAGCGAGTGGCCGAACCTCGTCTTCCCAGACCTGCAGTACCTCGGGCAGGTTCTGCAGTTTGTGTGCCTGCGAAGCGTTCATGCGCGCGGCGAAACCGTTGAGGCCATACTGATAGCGATAGATCAGCTCCGCGCCGGCACCGGCACGTGCCATGACCTCGTCCTGCTGCAGCGCAAGCCGTGCTGTGTATTCCTGGATAACAGGGCTGGTCTTGTTGAAACGCGTGCGTGCAACACCGGTCTTGTTCGCGAGTGGGCGCAGCGTCGCGTCGAATGCAGCTGCAGGCGGAGCCTGCAGCTGCACGATGTAAACCTTGCGGACGCTCGGATCCTCGCTGTTCAGAAGTCGAATGCCACCGAGGCTGCCGGCATCCCGCAGGCGTGACTCGCCCGCACCGCTTGCAACAGTGCCAAGCAAGAACAGACAGCAGGCTACGAGTCGCGCGTAATTCATCAATTGTCCCTGTAGCCGCCCAACTCGTCGTCGCTGAAGGTCACGCCGAGCCCCAACGCAATGCGATTCACGAAATTGAAATAAGCGACAATCAGTGTCAGGTCAAGGATATCCTTTTCTGCAAGATTCACGGCGCGTAACTCGTCAAGGTCGCTTTCAGTCATTGCGCTGGGCGCCGAGGTGAGTTTCTCGGCGTGGCGCACGATATTGCTGAGACGCGGTTCCAGGGTTTCGAGGCCGTCGGCTTCGGTCAACATTGCCAGCGTTTCCCGGTCCTTGATATAGCGACGCAACGATTCGGCGTGATGACTGACGCAATACGCGCAATCGTTGCTCGCCGACACGACCACCGCAACTGCCTCGCGCTCGGCACGACTCAAGCCCGATTCTCCGAACATCAGGGTCATGTACAAGTCGAGATGATCGCCCATGGCGTCCGGGTTCAGGCTGTGGACTTTCATGATGTTGGAGACCTTGCCGCGCTTTGCAATAAGCTCGGTATAGATCTCGGCGAGTCGGCCATCGGCTTCGCTAATCCTGATTTCTTCTATCCAGGACATATTTTCATGCCACTCCGGCGAGCCAGTCGCGCGGTCGCAGGTAATCGGTATACAGCCGCTCTTCCGGAGATCCCGGCTCCGGATGCCAGTTATACGCCCATCGAACCCGCGGCGGTAAGGACATCAGGATTGACTCGGTGCGGCCGCCGGACTGTAGTCCGAATAGTGTGCCGCGATCATAGAGCAGGTTGAATTCAACGTACCGACCGCGTCGATATAGCTGGAATTCACGCTGGCGCTCACCGAAAGGGTGGCTCTTGCGTTTTTTCACAATCGGCCGATAGGCTGGCAAAAAACTGTCGCCAACCGACCGCAGGAACTCGAAACTCCGCGCAAAGCCTGGCTCATTGAGGTCGTCAAAAAAAAGGCCGCCAACGCCTCGGGTTTCGTCACGGTGCTTGAGGTAAAAATACTCGTCACACCATTTTTTATAGCGTGCGTACAGCGCCTCGCCAAATGGATCACAGGCCTGCCTGGCCACCTGGTGCCAGTGCTGCACATCCTCCGGGAACGCGTAGTACGGCGTAAGATCGTAGCCGCCACCAAACCACCACACGGCAGCTTCGTCGTTGGCATCGCCGGCACAGAAAAAACGCAAGTTCGCGTGCGTAGTCGGGACATAAGGATTCTGCGGATGAATCACCAGCGATACCCCCACTGCCTGGAAGCGGCGGCCGGCAAGTTCGGGGCGTGTCTTGCTGGCTGATGCGGGCAATTCATCGCCGAAGACATGCGAAAAGCCGACTCCCGCCTGCTCGAATACCGCGCCGTCACTAAGTACACAACTGAGGCCACCGCCACCGCCGGGCCGCACCCAGCTGTCGCGCTTAAATTTCTGTTTTCCGTCGAGTTGCTCGAGTTCCGCAATTATGCGGCTCTGCAGTGACTGCAGATAGTCCTTGACCTCTTTGATTTCATTCATGCTGTTATCGCACTTGCAGACCAGACTTCAAATCGTGGATCTCGGATGGCCCGGATGCCGGGCCGCAGTCGCCCGGTACGATGTAGTCTACACGCCCGGCAAACTTGCGGCGAAGCACGAACCGCGTGGCCGCAACCGGTTTGCCCGCGAGATTGGCGCTGGTCGAAACCAGTGGCGAATCCACGGCCAGGCACAGCGCCCTCGCAGTTGGATTGCTGGTAATGCGCACCGCGAGGCCGGCGTGTTCGCCGCGCACCAGCGTTGACACACTGGCCGATGCCGGAACAATCCACGTAATCGGCCGGTTCGGCTCCGGGTCGGGAATTTGTTCGGGCGGGATCGCAATCCAGTCACGCAACTGTTCTTTTGCTGCCGCAATCAGGATCAGGCCCTTGGCCGGGTCGCGTTGCTTGATTGCCAGCAGCCGCGTAACCGCGATGGCATTGTCCGGCATGCAACTCAGGCCGTAGACGCCTTCGGTCGGGCAGGTAACGACGCCGCCATGGAGCAGTACCCGGACCGCCTTTGAGATGCAGAGATTCATGCCTGCGAGTTTACTTGGTGACGGTTGCCGAAGGTAACTGTCACCCTACTCGTTTTTCGTGGCTTTCTTCGCGGCCTTCTCCGTGACCTTTTTCCTGGCAGCCTTCTTTTTCGCGGCCTTTTTCTTTGGCTTTGGTGCAGCCTCTGCCTTTGCAGCGGTCTTCTTGCCGCGACGACCACGTACAGGGGCGGCGGCCAGCAACTCGACGCATTCCTCGAGACTCAGGGATTTTGGTTCCCGGTCCTTGGGCACGCGCGCGTTTTTCTCCTTGTTGGTGATGTACGGTCCGTACTGGCCATGCAGGACCTGGATGCCCTGCTCCTCGAAGTCGAGGATAATGCGATTCGCATCCGCAAGTTTCTTTGCCTCGATGACCTCCAGCGCACGCGGCAATTCGATCGTGTAAGGATCGTCCTCTTTTATGGATACGTATTTGTCGCCGTAGCGAATATACGGACCGAACCGGCCGACGCTGGCCGATACTTCGAGACCATCAGGTGTCTGCCCCAGTTTTCTTGGCAGCTTGAACAACTCCAGCGCCTGCTCCATCGTGATGTCGTTCATCTTCTGGCCGGGGCGCAGGCCGGCAAATTTCGGCTTCTCCTCATCATCCTTGGTACCGATTTGTACGAACGGCCCATAGCGACCCATGCGCACAGTCATCGGCTTGCCGCTTTTCGGATGCAGCCCGAGTTCGCGTGCCTGCGCGACCTGCTCGCGACTGACCGTTTCCTCTTTGTCAGTGCAAAGCTCCTTGAACGGGCCCCAGAAGTCGGCCAGCAAAGGTACCCAGTCCTTCTGACCCAGGGATACCGCATCAAGGTCATCTTCGAGGTTGGCGGTGAAATCGTAATCAACGTAGCGGGCGAAATGCTCGGTCAGGAAACCGTTCACGATGCGGGCAATGTCCGTCGGATAGAAGCGCTTGCTTTCGATCTCGACATACTCGCGATTCTTCAGTGTCGCGATGATGCTCGCATAGGTGGACGGCCTGCCGATGCCGTATTCCTCCAGCGTCTTTACCAGGCTCGCTTCCGTAAATCGCGGCGGCGGGTCCGTGAAATGCTGTTCGGCACGCAGCTCGTCGAGGCTGATAATGTCGCCCTCGGCGACTTCGGGTAACAACCGATCGCCATCCTCGTCGACGCCCTCGTCATCGCTGCCCTCTTTATAAACCGCCATGAAGCCCGGCTCGACCATGATCGAACCATTGGCGCGCAAGCGGTGGCCGGCGGCCGGATCGCCGGCGGCCAGGTCGATAGCAACGGTATCAAATACGGCCGGCACCATCTGGCATGCGACCGTGCGCTTCCAGATCAGTGAATACAGCCGGAACTGGTCTTCATCGAGCGAGTCCTTGATCGACTCTGGCGTAAGTCGCACCGAAGTCGGGCGAATGGCTTCGTGTGCCTCCTGCGCATTCTTTGCCTTGGTCTTGAAGATGCGTGCTTCGGCGGGCACATTTGCAGCACCGAATCGTTCGGTGATGAAAGCGCGAATTTCGGCAAGCGCTACATCGGCAAGCGTCACCGAGTCGGTGCGCATGTACGTGATCAGGCCAACGTTACCCTCGCCAGGCAGCTCAATGCCTTCATACAATTTTTGTGCAACCCGCATCGTCCATTGCGTATTGAAGCCAAGCTTGCGCGATGCCTCCTGTTGCAACGTCGAGGTCGTAAACGGCGCTGTAGGATTGCGCCGGCGCTGCTTCTTGCTCACTTCCACGGCGGTCAGCTTGCCGTCCGCAGCCGCGAGGATGGTTTGCTCAACCGCCCGGGCCGCGACCTCATTCTCGAAGCTGAACTGCTCGACCTTTTCGCCGGCGTAAGTAACCAGCCGCGATATAAACGGCTGCTCCTGCTTGCTGACACTGGCCTCGATAGTCCAGTACTCGCGTGCCTTGAAAGCTTCAATTTCGAGCTCGCGCTCGACAATCATGCGCAACGCCGGGCTCTGTACCCGACCGGCCGACAGGCCACGCTGTACTTTCTTCCACAACAACGGCGACAGGTTGAAACCGACCAGGTAGTCGAGTGCGCGGCGTGCCTGTTGCGCGCCCACCAGGTCACCTGAAATTTCGCGTGGGTGCGCGATCGCATCCTGCACGGCCGCCTTGGTGATTTCATGGAATACGACCCGGCGCACAGGCGTATCGTTCAGCGCGTCCTTTTCCCTGAGCAGCTCGACCAGGTGCCACGAAATCGCTTCGCCTTCGCGATCCGGGTCCGTTGCGAGGTACAACGCATCCGCACCCTTTAACGCACGCATGATCGCCTTAACATGTTTCTCGTTACGCTCGATCATCTGGTACTTCATGTTGAAACCGTTCTCGGTATCGACCGCACCTTCTTTCGGTATCAGATCGCGCACGTGACCATACGAAGCCAGGACTTCAAAGTCCTTGCCTAAATATTTCTCAATGGTTTTCGCCTTGGCGGGCGATTCAACGATTACGAGATTCTTCGACATCAAGTGCAGTACCCAGAAATGCAAAACCGCGGACAACGCCGCGGTCTAATTACGTGCTTAACAGCAGCCTGTCAAGCTGTCAGTGAATTAGCCCGTTGCTTTCCTCAAAGACCAGGTCCTCCATGCGGGCGTAAGCAATCTCCTGTCCCGGCTGACTAAACAGCACCATCAGTACCACCCATTTGATCTGTTCAACGTCTATATCAGCGGATTCCAGCGCCAACAGGCGGTCGACCAGGATCTCGCGTTGCGGCGGCGAAAGGATGCCGATTTGCTCAAGATAGGTAATATATCCACGACACGGCGAATCCAGGCGCTCGTGCTCAAAGTCGCTGAAGATGCGAGTGCCGTGCGCGGTCTGTGAGTGGTAAACGAGGTTATCCTGGTGCTCCGTAAGGCCATCGAGCCACTCCAGCGCCCGGTTGATTTCGGCATCGCCAAAACCGGCGCGCACGAGTTCGTCGCGCAGTTCCTTATGATCGGCCTCGGGTTCTTCTTCGGTGTCGACGTAGCTCTCGAATAAGTACATCAATACGTCGAGTACATTTTCTTTCATGCCTGGAGCGGCTCCTTCAATGACTGGTTCCGTGAAGTGCTTAACTCGATAGTGAGTACCGTCCGCCGGACAGCGCTTCGATCTCTCCATGGAGCTCCAGGATCAGAAGCATGGAGGAAACCTGATCGATCGTCAATCCGGAGTGCAGCGCAAGTTCGTCGGCGCTGATCGGGTCATGGCCAATGAGTTTGCGCAGTTCAACATATTCCTTGTCGAGAATTTGCGGTGAAACCGGACTTGCTGCTGATTCCGCCGGGTTCTGCAGCAAGTGGCCGACCAAAGGCGAAAGTTCGGAAACAATATCGTCCGCGGTTTCGACAAGCTTCGCCCCCTGGCGTATGAGCTGATGACAACCGCGTGCGAGCGGATTATGGATAGAGCCCGGCAGTGCAAAGACCTCGCGACCCTGTTCGGCGGCAAGCCGCGCCGTAATGAGCGAACCGCTACGTTGTGCCGCTTCAACCACCAGCGTGCCAAGGCTGATGCCGCTGATCAGGCGATTGCGCTGTGGAAACAATTCCTTGCTCGGGTGCATGCCGAGCGGAAATTCACTGACCAGTGCACCGCGCGCCGCAATTTCCGCGGCCAGTATCTTGTTGCCGGCGGGGTAAATGCGATCGATGCCATGTCCAAGAAAAGCGATGGTGTTGCCACCGGCGGCGAGGGCGCCGCGGTGCGCTGCCGCATCAATCCCCTGGGCCAGGCCGCTGACGATTGTGAAACCCATGCTCGCCAGGTGCCTGGCAAACTCGAAGGCATTGCGCTCCCCTCCGGCAGTCGGATTGCGGCTGCCCACGATCGCAAGCGCCGGCAGCTGCAAAAGCTCTGCGTCACCGTCCACATATAATAAGAGTGGTGGCCCGGGAATCTGCCGCAGCAATTCAGGAAAACCGTCATCGTCCCGGTGGACGATCTGATGCCGATCGCCCTCAAGCCATGCGGCATCGTCTGTCTTGTGCATGCGCGGTTCCGCCATTGCCTATCCTGCCTGGGCGAAATCATACCGCGTCGCGGCGTACGACCGTTGCCGGGTATTTCGGTCAGGCGAACAAAAACGGCGCCCGAGGGCGCCGTTTCCGCGAAATCCCTGTTGACCAAGCTAAATCGGATTACGCACGTGGTCGAATTTGTGGATCGCCGTTGTTGCTTCCATGATCAGTCCGTAGCTGATGTTGTCAAAGGTCTTGAAAACCATCAATGTGCCAGCGGCCTCGTCCGGCAGCGTCACAGTACCACCTTCGACATGGTCGACCACCTCAGGGCCGTCCTGGAATACGGTCAGCACATCACCGACAGCAAGGCCATGACCCGAACCGCGGTTTAGCACGACGACCATGTACTGGCCAATCTGAGACACGCCACCGACTACGGAGATAATACGGCCATCAACATTGCCGGACGGTGCTTTCGGGTAGAAATTCAGTGGCAGTTCCACAGCAGCCGGAATCAGTACGTCTCCCTGCTTGGCTTCCATGCTCGACTCAGTGATTGCCAGCGTCGCAGGATCGCCACCGCGACGCAGCGTTCCCGAACCCACCATGATGCCCTGGAATCCAACAACCCTGTTATTGTCAGGATCAACGAGTTCGTCGCCGACATGCACGATATTGAAACGCTGCCCGGGCGTATCGTCGGTGTTGCGACGGACATAAACGGTGTTGCCGGCGGCTGCGACAAGATGGTCACCGCGTGTTGCCACGAGGTATGGCAGCTGATCGACATCGTCCCGGGAAAGCACCGCGCCCGTTGCCAGGAACGCAGCGATCGATTCATAGGACACGCTGGTAATGGCTTCGGTGAGCGGCGTAATGCGAGCCTCCGGTGACAGGCGATAGGATGACGCGCGAATCGGCGTGACCATCTGGCGACCTTCCACGTAGACGAGCCCAAGTACATCGCCCGGGTAAATCAGGTGCGGATTCACAATCTCAGGGTTGATGTACCAGATTTCGGGCCAATACCACGGATCCTTGAGGAACCTGGCGGCGATATCCCACAAGGTATCGCCGACCTGAACCACGTACTCATTCGGATGATCGTCGGCCAGTGGTGAGTCGCTTTGTGAAAAGGCGTTCAGGGAGCCGAGCACCAGGGTCGCAAAAACTGCGACGGAGGCAATCCGGAGGCGATAATTCAGGCTTAGTTTGCGGACGGACATGTTCCTCAATACTCCATACAAGGTGTTGAGACCTTTAGCTTTTTGGCGTTGCTATAATATGTCGTTCCAGTGCCGCCGAAGCTGCCAATTACGTCACATTTCCGGCCGTAATCGCGCAGCGGACCGTCTGTGTCTGGCCGTGATTGTCCGACTTTTTATTAAGTAAAGTCAATAATTTAGGCTCGTTTGGTTGCAATTTACACGAATTATGAAGAAATTTGCTTACAGGTAATTATGGCAAAACTCGCAATTTTGGAATTCCCCGATCCGCGACTCAGAAAGCGCGCCTTGCCCGTTTCAGCGGTCGACCTGGAGGTACGTCGGCTGATCGACGATCTCTTTGAAACCATGTACGCGGCGCCTGGTATCGGGCTGGCTGCGACCCAGGTCGATGTTCACCGGCGCGTGCTTGTCGCCGACGTTTCCAGCGATGGCAGTGACCCGCATGCGCTCATCAATCCGGTGATCCTGCAAAAAGATGGTGTGGCCGTGTCCGAGGAAGGTTGCCTGTCGGTGCCGGGTTATTACGAGGAAGTGGAGCGCGCAAAACACATTCGTGTTCGTTACCAGGATCGCAGCGGCGCAGAAATCGAAAAGGACTTCGAAGGGCTGCTGGCGATCTGCGTGCAGCACGAGATCGACCATCTCGACGGCAAACTGTTTGTCGATTACCTGTCCGAAGCAAAACGTTCCCGAATTCGCAAACGATTGCTGCGTGACCAGCGTCAGTCGTCAACGGCAGCGATACTTTGATCGGGCTGCAGTCAGCGACCGGCATATTCCTCATCGGAATGGCTCGCTTTGCTGCGCTTTATTTCCGATGAAGAACATCCCGGCCGCTGGCTGACACGCAGAATGTCGACGTCGCGGATCGTATTTGCAGGTACACCGGAATTCGCGGCCGTTTCGTTGCGGGCGCTTGTCGCGGCAGGGTACAAACCGGTGGCCGTGCTCACACAACCGGATCGGCCGGCCGGCCGTGGCAAGAAGTTAAGCGCGAGCCCGGTCAAAAACTATGCACTGGCGCAGAATATCGAGGTAATGCAGCCGAGCACGCTGCGTGATGACAGCGTCGTTGCGGAGCTTGCCGCACTGCAGCCAGATCTCCTGATCGTGGTTGCCTACGGGCTGTTATTGCCGCAGTCGGTACTCGATGTGCCCAGGCTCGGTTGCGTCAATGTGCATGCATCCTTGCTGCCACGCTGGCGTGGCGCTGCGCCGATCCAGGCGGCAATACTTGCCGGCGATACACACACCGGTGTGTCGTTGATGGCGATGACGGCCGGGCTGGATTGCGGCCCGGTTTACGCCAGCCGGCAACTGGCCATCGGCAGCGACGAGACAGCCGGTCAGTTGCACGATCGACTCGCAAGCATGGGTGGCGAAATGCTGACGAGCCATCTGGCCGACCTGCTCGCGGGCAAGCTCCAGGCCGTGCAGCAGGATGAATCCCGGGCAAGCTATGCGCCGAAGGTCACCACGACTGACGCGCAGCTCGATTGGCACCGGCCGGCCGACGAACTCGCGCGTCGGGTGCGTGCCTTTAATCCGGTACCGGGCGCGTACTTCATGCTCGACGATGAACGCATCAAATGCTGGGCAGCACACAGTGTCGCGGCAACCACGGCGGTGCCTGGCACCATTGTTGCGGCATCGGCGCACGGCGTTGAAGTCGCCTGCGGTTCGGGCGGACTCAGCATGCAGGCCTTGCAGCGACCGGGCCGGCGCAGCGTGACAGCGGCCGAATTCAGCGCGCAGACGAGCCTGGCCGGTCGACAGTTATGACCGACAACAAGGGCGGTGCGGAGCTGCGCGCAACGGCTGCGCTGGTTGTCGATGCTGTCGTCTCCGCCGGACGTTCACTGGATCGTGCGCTGGCGGAACATGAGTCGCGATTACCGCAGCGCGATCGCTCTTTGTTGCGGCTGCTTAGCTACGGCACGTTGCGCAATTACTGGTGTCTGCAGGCGTGGATCAAGGCTTTGCTGTCGCGGCCGCTCAGGCCGCGCGATAGCAGCATCGGCGCCTTGCTCGCGGTCGGCCTTTACCAGTTGAGCGATACCCGCATTCCTGATCACGCGGTAGTCTCGGAAACTGTGGCGGCGACACGCGTGCTGAACAAGCCGAAACTGGCCGGGCTGGTCAACGCGGTGCTGCGGACTTTCCTGCGCGAAGGCGGGTCGAGCACGATGCCGTTGGGTGTGGAAGCGCGGTTTGCTCACCCGCAATGGTTCATCGACGCCGTGCGCAAAGACTGGCCTGACGACTGGCAAGCATTGCTTGCTGCGAATAATGATCGTGCACCGATGTGGCTGCGTACGAATCCGCGGCATGGCACTGCGGCCGATTACGTGGCGCGGCTCACCGCCGAAGGTATCGAGTCTGAGTTACTGCCTGCGGCGCCGCAGGCGGTGCGCCTGCTTGCACCGCATGACGTCGAAGCGCTGCCCGGATTCGCGGCAGGACATGTGTCGGTGCAGGATGCGGCGGCGCAGCTTGCTGCTCCGTTCTTGCTGGACGGTGTCGCGGGCCGCGTTCTCGATGCCTGCGCTGCACCCGGGGGCAAGAGCGGGCATCTGAAGGAGATCGGCGCCGGCCGGATTGAATTGAGTTGCGTGGACGTCGACCAGATGCGACTCGCCGCGGTTGGCGCCAGCCTGGAACGCCTCGGGCTCGATGCAACTTTATTCTGTGGTGACGCATCGAATCCTGAAAGCTGGTGGGACGGCCAGTTATACGATGGCATTCTGCTCGATGTGCCCTGCTCGGCGAGCGGTGTCATCCGGCGGCACCCGGACATCAAGCACCTGCGCAGGCCGGGCGATATTGCTTCGCTTGCCAGCCTGCAGTTCGCGATGTTGCTGGCGCTGTGGCCATTGCTGAAGGCCGGAGGACGGCTGTTGTACGTGACCTGCTCGGTACTCGCGGCCGAGAACGACGAAATTGTCAGGCGCTTTGTAAGCGGCCGCGACGACATCAAGGAAATCAATCTGTTGCAAAATAACAACATCCGCGATCTAATGCGACCCAAGGCCACGGGTCAGCAGGTGCTCCCCGGAACGGCCGGGCTCGACGGTTTCTATTTCGCCTGCCTCGGCAAGGTCCGCTGAAAACACCGATGCTGCACACACCCAAAAGTCGATCCGCCAACTGGCTTGCAAGCCTGCTGCTGACGCTTGGCCTGTTTGCCGGCAACAGCGTGGCCCAGGACGGGATCGAGCGTGCCGGCTATTTCGAGGTTCGCTCCGCCGAGAGTCGGCTGATCGATGGCGTGCACCTGCTCGACGCCCGCCTGCAGCTGGTGCTGAGCAGCGAGGCGCTGCGCGCGCTGTCGAGCGGAATCACGCTGATGATTGAACTGCAAGTTGAGGTCATTCGCGTCCGACGCTGGTACCTGGATGACCCGGAGGCCGAGCTTGCGGTGCGCTTCGAGCTCGAATATCGACCACTCGCGCAACGCTACATAGTGCGCAACCTCAATAGCGGAGAGCAGGACTCTTTTGCGACACTGTATTCGGCCCTGAGTAACCTTGGCCGGTTGCAGGGCCTGCCAATTATCGACGATGCTGTACTTGAAGCCGATAGCGACTATCGAGTAAGGCTGCGGTCGTTACTGCAGACGCGACAGTATTCAGCGCCACTGCGGATGTTGTTCTTCTGGCGAGATCAGTGGCAGCTTCAAAGTGAATGGTCCGAATGGACGCTCGAGCGATAAAGCGCGGCTTTTATACCTTGCTGGCCGCGATCGGCGTCGGCCTGGTGCTGGTTGCAGTATTCCTGCTGAGCCGTACCGCGCAAAACTCCGGGGAATTCGACCGCCTGCAGAATGTCATCCTCGCGATTAACATTGCGGGTGTTTTTCTGCTGTTCGTGTTGCTGGTCGGCAACCTTGCACGCCTGTGGCGCGAAAATCGAACGCACGTACCCGGCGCGCGATTAAAGGCGCGCATGGTGGGTATGTTTGTCAGTCTTGCGGTCATACCACTTTTGATCGTGTTTTATTTTTCCCTGGAATTTATCAATCGCGGCATCGATTCCTGGTTCAACGTCGAAGTCGCAACCGGAATGGAGAATGCACTGGAGCTAAGCCAGACGGCACTCTCTATGCAGGTCCGCGGGCATTTGCGTGCGACCGAGCAGATTGCCCAGCACCTGAGTCAGAGCAATGAACAACAACTTGTTTTCGAACTCAGCATGCTGCGGCGCGAAAGCGGCGCGAGCGAAATCACGATTTATGGCAGCAACAACAGAATTCTGGCAACGAGCTCAGACAGCTCGCAGGCGGAATTGCCGAAAGCGCTGCAGGACGAGGTAATACTGCAGTTACAGCAGGACCGGCCGTACGTTTCGCTGGATCCCGAAGACTATGTAGTGCGCATCGCTGTGTTATTTCGAATCGCCGGAAGATCAGAGCCGATTGGTGTGCTGCAGGCACATTTTCCGGTGACAGACAGGCTCGCACGAATGGCCGAGAGCGTCGACGTTGCGTACCGGGGATATCAGCGCATGCAATTCCTGCGGCAACCGCTCAAGGACAGTCTGTCACTTACACTGACCGTAGTCTTCATGCTCAGTTTGCTGGCGGCTGTGTACGGCGCGTTCGTGCTGTCGAGACGACTGGTTGCGCCGATCCAGGACCTGGTCGCCGGAACGCGAGCGGTTGCTGAAGGTGATTTCGACACCCGGCTGCCGACACCGACCCGCGATGAAATCGGATTCCTGATTAATTCTTTCAATGACATGACGCAACGACTGGCGAGTGCGCGCCGTGAGGCGAGCCTGTCGCAGGCTATGGTGGAAGCGGAGCGTACCAACCTCGAAGTTATCCTGGCGAGGTTGTCGACCGGCGTTGTTGCCCTGGAAACCGACATGCGAATACGTACGGCCAACCAGGCTTCCGGCAGCATACTGAATGTCGATCTCGAAAGCCGGACCGGTGAAAACCTGCTTGATGTCGCGCGGGGCGAGCCGTTGCTGGAACAGTTTGTCGATGTCGCGAGGATGCATCTCGAAGCTGGTGAAACGGAGTGGCGCGAGCAGCTCGTACTGCGTGGCGAAATGGGTCGGCGCATCCTGACCTGCGCGTGCACCACCTTACCGGGCGATGAAGACAACGCTGCCGGCTACGTCATTGTGTTTGATGACATTACTGCCTTGTTGCAGGCGCAGCGCGACGCGGCGTGGGGTGAGGTTGCACGCCGCCTCGCACATGAAATCAAAAATCCCTTAACGCCTATTCAGCTGTCCGCCGAGCGCATGCGCCGCAAATACCTCGGCACGATGAGCGCCGAAGATGCTCAGATTCTCGATCGCGCGACGCACACCATCGTGCAGCAGGTTGAAGCGATGAAGGAAATGGTCAATGCTTTCAGCGACTACGCGCGCGCACCTGACATGGATTTCAGTCTGTTCAGTATCGATAAGCTCGTGCACGAGGTTGTCGACCTGTATCGCGCCCAGGAGAGCGCAGTCGAGATCGTGCTGACTTCGGACCCGAGCATGCCGATGATCGAGGCCGATGTCGGCAGAGTTCGGCAGATACTGCACAACCTGCTGCGTAACGCGATTGAGGCACTCGAAAATCAGGACGATGGCCGCATTGATGTGCACATCAGCGCCGCCGAGATCAACAATGTTGAGGTCGTGCACATCGAGGTGCAGGACAACGGCCCCGGATTTCGCGAGGGGTCACTTGCGCAGGTTTTCGATCCTTACGTGACCACCAAGCCGAAAGGAACCGGCCTTGGACTTGCAATCGTTAAAAAACTTGTCGAAGAACACGTTGGCACCATTCGTGCCTACAACGGCCCCAATGGGGGAGCTGTAATAAGCATCCGGCTGCCGCTCAATGATGTAGCACGCGAGGCAATGATCGCCAGGGCACCAGCGCGTGCCGACCAAAGGAGGGAAAGAGCATGAGTACTTCTCATGTGCTGGTAGTGGACGATGAGGCCGATATTCGGGCCTTGATTCAGGAAATACTTTCTGACGAAGGTTACGTCGTGACGGTTGCGGCCGACGCGGAGGAGGCCCGCGAGGCCCGCGAAGTCGGAGACTTCGACCTGATTCTGCTTGATATCTGGATGCCTGACACCGATGGCATCACCTTGCTGCGTGAATGGTCCGATGAGGGCGATCTGAACTGCCCGGTGGTCATCATGTCCGGTCATGGTACTGTTGATGCGGCTGTCGAAGCGACGCGCCTGGGTGCATTCGACTTCGTTGAGAAACCGCTGTCGCTCGCAAAGTTGTTGCGCACGGTCGAGGCGGCGCTCGAGTCGGCGGACAAGCAGTCGCGATCGGCTTACGCGGCATTGCCATCGCTACTGGCGCCGGTCGGGCGCAGCAAACTGATGCAGGGATTGCGCGAACGGGTGCAACAGTACGCTCACCACGAGGCGCCGGTCCTGATTACGGGCGAGCCGGGCACCGGGCGCAGCGCTTTCGCGAGGTACCTGCACGCACTGAGTAAACGCGCCGATGGCCCGCTGATCAGTATCAGTGGCGCATCGCTGACCGACAGCAATGTTGAGGAGCAGCTGCTCGGCAGCGAAACCGATGGAGATATTCATGCCGGCGCTTTCGAACGCGCGGCCGGTGGCACGCTGATCATTGATGAACTGACCGATCTCAGTGCGGCGGCGCAGAGGATCCTTCTGGCAGTGATTGACGACCAGAGTTTCCGGCGCGCCGGTGGACGCGGCAGCCAGCGGCTGGATGCGCGCATCGTTGCAACAGCACCAATCAATTTCGAGGCAAATATAGACCGCGGTGAGCTGCGTCGCGACCTGGTCGCGCACCTCAGTACGTTAACGGTGCGCGTGCCGCCGTTACGTGAGTATTCGGAAGACGTGCCGGAATTGCTGGCACACCATGTCGATAAACTCGTGGATTCCGAAGGCCTCATGTTTCGCCGCTTCAGCGTCGCGGCGCAGAACAGATTGCGCAACTATCCGTGGCCGGACAACGTGCGCGAGCTAAAGAATCTGGTGCGCCGTTTGCTGCTGCTCGAGACATCGGGTGACATCAGCCTGGCGGAGGTGGAAAACGATCTCCGCGCGACCGAGCCGGTCAATGAACCACTGGTGAAGCAGGACTTGCTATCGCTACCGCTGCGCGAGGCGCGCGAGCAGTTCGAGCGCGCCTATCTGCAACAGCAGCTGGTTCTTTGCGATGGCAAGGTTGGCCAGCTTGCAAAGCGGGTTGGCATGGAGCGTACACACCTGTATCGCAAGTTGCGCTCGCTCGGTGTCGATTTCAAGTCACTTGGCGTCGACGACTAGAAAGGGGTCAGAGCCCTTTTTTGCCCATATACGGCATTGACCACATGTGGTCGAAAAAGGGCTCTGACCCCTGTTCAGTTTTTTGGCAGCAGGCGGGCGTCCGGTGTGAACTCGATACCTGGGTCGCCGAAGTCCTCAATGCTCAGGCCCTTGATGAGATTAAAGGCCCGATCCTGCGGGTCGATGCTGGGACCGCCTGGGCGCAGTTGCACCGTGGATACGATTTCGCCCTCGATGAACCGACCCGTGCCGTCAAGACTTGCAAGCAGGATAGGTGCGATCCCCTTGACGCCATCGACACTGATGCCGTAGTAGGTCGCAAAGTTGCCCAGGCTGTAGGCGATCAGCCGCTCCTTGTAGAGCTCGATGCCGCGGACTACATGCGGGCCGTGACCAAGTACCAGGTCCGCGCCCGCATCGACCATGCGCCGTGCGAACAGGGCGACATCGCCGCGCGGTTCACCAAAATATTCTTCCTCGGCAAACGGTACGTGCATCATTGCCGCACCCTCGGCGCCGCCGTGAAACGAAACGATGACGATGTCGTGCGCCGCGGAATATCCGGAGACCGTCAGTTCTGCCAGCTCATAGTCGAGCAGCATATTTGAGTCTTTAGTGACAGCGTAGGCGAGCAACGCGATCTTCAGCCCGTTGGTCTCAAAACTGGCAAACTCACCCTCACGGCCGGAGTGACGAATACCGACGGCGTCCAGCGCCTGCATCGTGGCGCTGCGACCTTCTTCACCAAAATCGCGTGCATGATTATTGGCGAGGCTGAGCACATCGAAGCCGGCGGCCCGATAATGTTCTGCGTATCGTGCAGGAGAGCGAAACAGGTAACAGGCGTTCGGGTTGCTGCATTTTTTCACCGGCTCACCGCCGTCGGCGAGTACACCTTCGAGATTGCCGAAAGCAATGTCGGTGGCTGACAGCGTCGCCGCGACACCCTGCAGGAAGCTTGCGCCATCATCATCGGGCAGATGATTTTGCGGGTAGTCGGTACCCAGCATCATATCGCCGACGGCGGCGATGCTGATGCGAAGTGCCGTCGCCGGCGTGGCCGCCTCCGGCGGGGCGTCCTCGGTCGCGGCTGGAGCGTCGGTTGCCGGCGTGGCCGCCTCCGGCGGGGCGACGTCAGTTGCGGCTGGAACATCGGCCGCCTGCATGGCAGCCTGCCACGAGCAGCCACTGCAGAGTAGCAACAGGCCGGGGAGCAGCAGGCGGTGACTAATCACTGAGGCGAATTCGAAGGACGTCGATTTTCGCTGCGCGCAGTCGGCTGCGCAGCATGTTCAGTTCATCAAGATCTTCGGTGGGACCGATATAGACGCGGTGATAATTGCGATCATTGACCTGTACGCGCTGGATATGTGATGAAATACCCTGCATCCCGAGCTCGGCACGGCGCCGTTCCGCGTCAGCAAAGGTTGAGAATGAACCAGCCTGCAGAACGTAAATACCGGGCTCCACGATCGCCTGCGGTTCCTTGTCGGCCTCAGAGTCGGGCAGCTTTCCCGGTACCGTGACCTCCATGTCAGGCAGCAGGGTATAAAAGGTGAAGCGCGGTTCCTTGGCGGTCTCCGCACTCGGCGCCTGGGCCTCGGCGGCAGGCTGTTCGCCGTTCCGATCGATTGGCGGTTTCGCCGTGGCTGCCTGCGGTGTTGCCGTGCGCACAGCGGACCCGCGGTCCTTGACGTGCACCGCGAAGGCGACGGACAGGCCAATCGCCAGGCCGAACAGCATCCACATCCAGCCCGGGTAACTCTGCTGCTGGCTTCGACTGCTGCGTGCAGAGCGCCGTCGTTTACGATTTGCCATTACATCTTTTCCGGGGCGCTAACACCAAGAATGCCAAGTCCGTTGCCGATGACGACGCGAGTGGCGCTGATCAGTGTCAAGCGCGCGTCGCGCAGAGCTGGGTCATCGACGATGAAAGCATGCGCGTTGTAATAACTGTGAAAGTCGTTCGCCAGTTCGCGCAGGTAGTGCACGAGATGTTGCGGCGCTCTATTGTTGGCGGCCAGCAACACGACCTCCGGATAACGACCGAGTGCGCTGCACAAGGCCTTCTCCTGGGACTCCCGCAGCAGATCAAGATTGTCGCGCCCACGGCTGTCGTCGTGACTCAACCCCTTTTCGGCGAGCTGGCGGAACACGCTCGCAATGCGCGCGAAAGCGTACTGGATGTAGTACACCGGATTGTCATTGGAGCGGCTCTTGGCAAGCTCGAGGTCAAAGTCGAGATGTTGGTCATTGGAACGCATGACGTAAAACAGGCGTGCTGCATCGTTACCAACCTCCTCGCGCAATGCGCGCAAGGTTACGAACTCGCCCGAGCGTGTCGACATCGAGAGTTTCTCACCGTTTCGATACAGCGCGACAAACTGCATCAGTTTGACCTCGAGACTGCTTGCGTCGTAGCCCATTGCGGCGAGACCGGCACGAACGCGTGGTGCATAGCCATGATGGTCGGAGCCGAGAATATCAATCAGGTAGTCATAGCCGCGCTCGCGCTTGTCGAAGTGATAGGCAATGTCCGAGGCAAAATACGTCTTGACGCCATTTTCGCGGACCACTACGCGATCCTTTTCATCACCGAATTGTTCGGCGCGGAACCAGGTCGCTCCGTCTTTCTCGTATAGCATGTCGCGGTCGCGGAGCACCGCCAGTGCGGCGTCAATGCGACCCGTGGTCTCCAGGCTTTGTTCCGAATACCAGCGATCGAAGATGACGCCGAACTCGGCCAGGTCCTGTTCAATGTCCTGGCGGATGGATTCCAGCGACTGTTGCCGAATGTGGTTGAAAAGCTGCGCGCCAAGCAACTCCTTTGCACGCTCGATCAGGGCGCCAATGTGCGCTTCCTTGTCGCCATCGGGCGCATCGGCAGGTATGTCTCTTAGCAGGGCGCCGCGATCCACCACGGCTGCGCCCCGCGTATCAATCTGCGCAGCAATTTCGCGAATGTATTCGCCGCGATAGCCCGCGCCAGGAAAGTCAAACTGCGTGCCATGCGCTTCCAGCCAGCGCAACCAGACACTCAATCCGAGAATATCCATCTGCCGACCGGCGTCATTGACGTAATACTCGCGATCAACGTCATACCCGGCTGCCTCCAGCAAATTGCCAACCGTCGCGCCATAGGCGCCGTGTCGACCATGACCGACATGCAATGGGCCGGTCGGATTTGCGGATACAAACTCGAGCAAAACGCGCGGCGAATCTTTCGCCGGTTGCCTGCCATAGCAATTGCCCTGCTCGAGTATCGCCTTGATCTCTGCATGCAATGCTGCGGCGCTCAGGTAAATATTGATGAAGCCGGGGCCGGCAATGTCTAGCTTGTCGACCTCAGGGCTGGCCGGAAAAGCGGCCACAATCCTGGCTGCCAGCTCACGCGGATTCGTGCCCACGGACTTCGCAAGGCGCATGGCAACGTTGGTCGCGAAATCGCCGTGAGCCGGATCGCGCGTACGCTCGATGGCCGTCTCGACAGCGAGCCCCGCCGCTGCATCGGCCAGCTCCGGCAGCGAAGCGAGTGCGTTCTGAACAAGTTTTGTGACCAGGGTTTTCATGGGCTGCGGATTCTACATCAAAACAACTCGATGGGATCGACGTCGATCGACCAGCGAACCTTGCGCGCAGCTGGCTCGGCCTCGAGCGCCGGACGCAATGTTGCGAGCAGCAAGTGCAGGGACTTGCGATCGCTGCTTTGCAGCAACAACTGTGCCCGATAGCGACCCGCTTTCCTGGCCATGGGTGCATTGACCGGCCCAAGCACGCGCAGAGTTGCCGGGCGCCTGTCGGCAATCAACTCGGCGACGCCTTGCAGAAACGCGAGCGCATCACCTTGCCGATGTGCGTTCGCGCGCAACAAGGCCAGTCGTGTAAAAGGTGGCCAGTGCGACTGTTCGCGCTCGGCGAGTGCCGCTTCGGCTACCGCCGCATAGCCACCACTGATCAGCATCCGCCAGAACGGATGTTCAGGAAATGCCGTCTGAATCAGCACTTCACCCTGCTGCGCTTCGCGACCGGCCCGTCCGGCGACCTGGATTATCGACTGGGCGAGCCTTTCGGCAGCACGAAAATCAGTGCCAAACAGGCCCTGGTCGGCGTTCACCACGCCCACCAGCGTCAATTTCGGGAAATGGTGCCCCTTCGACAACATCTGCGTACCGACGAGGATGTCGGCATCGCCCTGTTCAGCGGCCAGCAGCGCCGCCTCTATCGCACCGCGTTGCTGCGTGCTGTCGCTGTCGATGCGCTGTACCGCGTAACCCGGGAAGCGCCGCAGCAAGACATCTTCGATGCGCTCGGTTCCGGCGCCCAGCGGTTTCACCGCTGCATTGCAGTGCGCACAGCTGTCCGGCAGGCGCGTCTGCGCACCGCAGTGATGACAGCGCAAGCTGCGATCACGCGCATGCACGGTCATACGCGAATCGCAGCGGGCGCATTCAGCGAGATGACCGCAACCGGTACAAATCAGCGTCGGCGCGAAACCGCGCCGATTAAGGAACAGAAGAACCTGGCCACCAAGGCGCAATTGCTGATCTATTGCCGTGGTCAGCGCCACACCCAGGCCATCGCCGCTTGTGCCATCGTCAGGATCGACCAGGCGTAGTCGTGGTGGCAGGGCACCGCCGGCGCGTGCCGGCAGGCGCAATTGCGTGAAATTTCCACTGCGGCAATGTTGCAGGGTTTCGAGCGTCGGGGTTGCCGAGCCAAGGACAACACGTGCGTTGCTGCTTCGTGCGCGCATGATAGCGAGGTCGCGCGCCGAGTAGCGCAGTCCTTCCTGTTGCTTGAGTGAGTGATCATGCTCTTCGTCGACAACAATCAGGCCGAGTTTTGGCAGCGGTGTAAAAACCGCGGAGCGCGTGCCGACGACCAGTTGCGTCAGGCCCTGCTGCGCGCTGCGCCAGGCGGCCAGGCGTTCGGCATCGCCAAGGCCTGAATGCAATACTGTTGGCTCAATCCCGAGCCTTTGCCGGAGTCGCGATACCAGTTGCGGCGTAAGCCCGATTTCAGGCACCAGGATCAGCACCTGCTGTGAGTCTGCGAGCACATCACGTATGAGTTGCAAGTAAACTTCCGTCTTGCCACTGCCGGTAACACCATCGAGCAAGAACGCGGCGTAACCACTTACCGAACGCAGCGACTCGAGTGCTCGCTTTTGATCCTCGTTCAAATCCGGGCCCGGCACCGCGATATCGTCGCATACGGGTGGATGCCAGTCGGCCTTTCGCGTGAACCGGGTTAACAGTTCCTTCGCGAGCAAGGGCTTCGCCGCGCGCCGCCAGTCAGGCAGCAATTCATTGAGTGCATCGACACTCATGCCGTTACCGCCGGCATCGACGAGGACCTGCAGCAGTTCGGCCTGGCGTGGCGCGCGGCGGGCAAGCGCCTCGACATCGGCCGCAGCGCCGGCAGCGGTAATTGCGACGCACTGCAAATCTGGCAGCAGGGGTTTGCCGCTGCGCAACAGTGCCGGCAGCGCGGCTGCGACCACCTCGCCAACCGGGTGATGGTAATAGTCGCTGGCAAATGAAATCAGGTTGAGGTCCGACGCGGACAGGATCGGCGCCTCGTCCAGCAGCGCCTGGCAGCGGCGCAACTTGTGCATCGGCAGATCGCTGCTGTTGGCGAGCGCCATGATGACGCCGACCTGCTTCTGGCGGCCGAAAGGTACGACAACCCGCGATCCCGGCTGCGCGGCGTTGCGGCCATCGACCGGCAGGTAGTCGAAAAGGCGCGACAGCGGCACATTGACGGCCACCTGGAGAATCGTCGGGTCACTCATGTGAATTCTTTAAAATCAATCGCTTACGTTTTCTGATTGCACATAAACTGCCGCTTGTGCTGGCGCCGGCCGCTGTCAACCGCGGGCTCGACCCTGCGTTATATAAGAGTGACACGTTTTCGGCCCTGCAGTGGAGTCGACGGGACAGAGCATATGGATCGTGCGATTGTTGAAATCAGAGCTTGGCCGGGGACCGAGGCGAGCGTTTTTGCGGTATCGTGCACCCGCGAACCTTCGACCGGGGCGAATACACTGCAGCGCGAAAAGCAACTCAATCAGTTTCTTGCCGGTGTCGAGCGTCGGGCGCTGCGTATTGCAGAGATCGCGATTCGCGACCGGGATGAAGCGCTTGATCTTGTGCAGGACGCAATGATCAGGCTGGCTAATAATTATGCGGGCCGGGCCGAGGCCGAGTGGATGCCACTGTTCTATCGCATATTGCAGAATGGTATTCGTGACTGGCACCGGCGCGCCAAGGTGCGCAATCGCGTCCTGTCCTGGTTCGGGCGTGGCAGCAGCGACGATGATTACGATCCGGTTGCCGAGGCGCCGGATCCAACCGGCAGGGGGCCGGACGAGCAATTGCAGAGCACCGAGGCAATGCAGCAGCTCGAGCGTGCACTGCGCGACTTGCCGGCGAGACAGCGCGAAGCATTTATGCTGCGTACTTTCGAGGGGCTGGACGTCGCGGCAACCGCGATTGCAATGGGTTGTTCGGGCGGCAGCGTCAAAACGCATTATTCCCGTGCCGTGCATACATTGCGGGAGAATTTGGGAGAACACTGGTAATGAAAGAGCCAAACGAAAAGCAAGCGGCAGAGCAATTTTCCGAGCGGGCGAAGGCCGCGTTCGACAATAGTGTTGAGCAACTCGATGCGGCGACCCTGTCGCGATTGAATCGCGGTCGGCATGTAGCGCTCGATGCCGTGCAAGGTAACCGTCTGGCGGCCACCTGGGGCCGCTGGTTGCCGGTTACCGGTGTCGCCGCGGCTGCATTGCTTACCATGATGCTGGTGCGCGGCCCGGACGCGGTTACATTGCCGGCCGATTCGGTGGCGGACTTCGAAATTCTGCTCGAAAGTGAAAGCCTGGAGATGTTTGAGAACCTGGAATTTTACAGCTGGCTGGATTCGACTGACCTGGATGCGCTGGGCAATGCCGGCTAGTCGAGTCTGCATAGCTGCGTTGCTTCTGGCCTGCAGCCAGGCGCTTGTTGCCGACGAGGAAGTACCGGATATGGAGTTTCTCGAGTACCTGGGAAGCTGGGAGGGATCGGAGCAAGACTGGCCGATGTTCGCTGCGCAGCCAGGCACCCGGAACGAAACTGATGAGCGGATCGATCCCGCACCCGAAGGTGAAGAATCGACGGAGATGAATGATGAACAGTAAACATTTGCTGGCGATCCTGGCGTTGCTCGCGAGCGCGGCAACGATGGCTGACAACGGTGTCGACTGGGAAAGCCTGAATGAAGAGCAGCAGCAGGTCCTGCGCGTGTTCGCTGACAGCTGGGCTGAGCTCGATCCGGAACGGCAGCGGCAGCTGTCGGTGGGCGCCGAGCGCTGGTCGCAAATGTCAGATGCTGAGCGCCAGGGGGCGAGGCAGCGTTTTGGTAACTGGCGCAAATTGAGTGATCAGCAGCGCGACACAATTCGTCGGCGCTACCAGGAGTTTCAAAAATTGCCGCCTGAGGACCAGCGTCGCATCAGGGAAAATTTCCGGCGTTTTCAGGAAATTTCTCCCGAACGTCGGCAAATGCTCAGGGATCGCTTCAGGGATCTGACACCGGAGCAGCGGCAGCGGCTACGCGATCGCCTGAGCGATCGCCAGGTACGGCCGGCAGCAACGCGTGACTAGGCCAGCACTCCGAAATATTGAAAAAAAGGACGCCAGCCGGCGTCCTTTTTTTTGCTAGAGTACGCCGACTCGAAATGGAGGTAGTGCATGAAAATCGGCGTGCCGAGAGAAATACATGCAGGTGAGCGTCGCGCTGCGACGACTCCGGAGGTTGCGGCGCAACTGATGAAACTGGGGTTCAGTGTCGCAGTTGAGAAAGATGCAGGCGCAGCCGCGAGCTATTCGAACGAGGCTTACCAGGCGGCCGGCTGCGAGATCATCGCCAGTGCCAGGGAATTATGGGCGCGGTCCGACATCATCCTGAAGGTACGTGCGCCGTCGGCGGATGAGGCGAAACTGCTCGACAAGAACAAGACTCTGATCAGTTTTTTCTGGCCGGCGCAGAACCCGGAGCTGCTGAAACAGCTGACAGCCAGCGGTGCGACCGTAATGGCCATGGACAGTGTGCCACGCATATCACGCGCGCAGAAAATGGATGCACTGAGCTCGATGGCAAATATTGGCGGTTATCGGGCCGTGGTTGAGGCTGCACAACATTTCGGCCGATTCTTCACCGGCCAGATCACTGCGGCAGGCAAGGTACCACCAGCGAAGGTGCTGGTTATCGGCGCCGGCGTTGCAGGTCTCGCAGCCATCGGCGCGGCGAAAAGCATGGGTGCAATAGTTCGTTCTTTTGATACCCGGCCGGAAGTCAAAGAGCAGGTCGAGAGCATGGACGCTGAATTCCTCATGCTTGATTTTGCCGATGAAGACGGATCCGGCGAGGGCGGTTATGCAAAGACCATGAGCGCCGAGTTTATTGCTGCGGAAATGGCGCTGTTCGCCGAGCAGGCCAGGGATGTGGACATCATCATCACGACTGCGCTGATACCTGGCAAGCCGGCACCACGCCTGATCACCGCGGAGATGGTCGCGTCCATGAAGGACGGCAGCGTGGTCGTTGACCTTGCGGCCGAACAGGGCGGCAATTGCGAACTCACGGAAAAAGACAAGGTTGTGGTGCGCAACGGCGTGTCGATAATCGGTTACACCGACCTTCCCAGTCGTCTTGCTGCACAGGCAAGCCAGTTATACGGCACGAACCTGCGGCACCTGTTGTCCGAACTTTGCCCCGAGAAAAATGGTGTGATCAACGTGAATATGGATGACGAAGTGATCCGTGGCGTCACCGTATGCACCGGCGGAGTCACAACCTGGCCACCGCCCGCACCGAAATTGTCGGCGGCACCGCTAAAGGCGGCTGCGCCGGCGCCGGTCAAGGTTGAATCGAAACCTTCATTGTTTGGCCCGATCGCCGCGGCGGTTATTGGCGGTCTTGCCTTGCTTGGCCTGGGTGCGGTGGCGCCCGAGTCTTTCATGGCGCACTTTACCGTGTTCGTACTCGCCTGCTTCGTCGGCTACATGGTGATCTGGAACGTGTCACCGGCGTTACATACGCCCCTCATGAGTGTCACGAATGCGATTTCAAGCATCATCGTTATCGGTGCGCTGCTGCAAATCAGCGCCAGCGACGACGTTGTCAAGTGGATCGCCGCATTCACCATCCTGTTAACGAGCGTCAATATTGCGGGTGGCTTTGCCGTTACGCGACGTATGCTCGAAATGTTCCGCAAGTGAGGCCGAGATGATCAGTGCAGGCATCGTAACCGTATCGTACATAGCTGCGACGGTACTTTTTATTCTCGCCCTCGGCGGACTTTCGAACCAGGAAACGGCTCGGCGCGGCAACTGGTACGGCATCGTCGGCATGGCGATCGCATTGATTGCGACGGTGCTCGGTGTTGTGACCAGGCACTATGAGTTGCTGCTCGGCGCTTTGTTGATCGGTGGCAGTATTGGTATCGTGCTTGCGCGACGTGTGCAGATGACACAGATGCCGGAGCTGGTCGCGATTCTGCACAGCCTGGTTGGGCTGGCCGCGGTCGCTGTGGGTTTTGCGAACTTCCTCGATCCGGCGGTACATCACTCGGGCATCGAGCTGACCATCCATGACATTGAGACCTATCTCGGAATCCTGATCGGTGCGGTGACATTTTCCGGATCCGTCATCGCGTTTGGCAAGCTCAGCGGCCGCATTGGTGGCAAACCGCTGACTCTGCCCGGGCGGCATCTGTTCAACCTGGGCCTGTTGCTGGCAGCAATCTGGTTCGGGCGCGAGTTTGTCATGCAGTCTGCGTCGGGGAGTGGTGTCGAACCGTTAATTATCATGACGGCCATTGCGCTGATATTTGGTATCCACATGGTGATGGCGATCGGCGGTGCCGACATGCCGGTGGTCGTGTCAATGCTGAACAGCTACTCGGGCTGGGCGGCGTCAGCAACCGGGTTCATGCTGGAGAACGACCTGCTGATTGTGACCGGCGCCCTGGTTGGTTCGAGCGGTGCGATCCTGAGTTACATCATGTGCCGTGCAATGAACCGCAAATTCCTCTCGGTTATTGCGGGCGGCTTTGGCACGGGAGGCGGCACGGCCGCTTCGGGCGACACCGCACAGCAGGGCGAGATCGTACCGATCGAGGCGCAGGAAGCAGCGGCACTGCTGCTGGCGGCCAGGGAAGTTATGATCATTCCGGGCTACGGCATGGCCGTGGCGCAGGCACAGCATACGGTTTTCGAGATTACAAAGGCGTTACGGGCGAAGAAAGTCAACGTTCGCTTCGGCATCCACCCGGTCGCTGGGCGCATGCCGGGGCATATGAACGTTTTGCTGGCCGAGGCCAAGGTGCCTTACGACATCGTCTTCGAGATGGACGAGATCAACGAGGATTTTCCCGACGTGGACGTTTCCGTGGTCATCGGCGCGAACGACATCGTCAACCCGTCGGCACTGGAAGAACCGAACAGCCCGATCGCGGGCATGCCGGTTCTCGAATGCTGGAAAGGCGAAACGACAATTGTTTTGAAGCGCAGCATGGCAACTGGCTATGCCGGCGTGCAAAATCCACTGTTCTTTAAAGAGAACACTCGCATGCTTTTTGGCGATGCCAAGGACACTCTCGACGCCGTACTTAAAGCCCTTTAAACTCGGTGCCCTTGAATCGCGCGCGGCGCGATGGGGTTAGCCGGATGCTCGCAGGAATCGTCACCGATATCGCGCAGCAGGTGCTGCGGACCGATGTGGCCGGAATGCCACTCGAATGGATCGACTATAGAGAAGCGGTCCGGCTGTACCATGCCGACCAGGTTGCCTACGATTGTGGTACGCACCTATACACGGTCTTCGGTGGTTACAGCAGTTTCGACGGCGAGCGCAGCAGGATCGCGGTCAATTCGATTATCGCAACCCATGGCACCAGCCAGGGCCTTGCACGTAATCGCGACCGTTACGTTCCACCGCTGAACAATCGAACGCTGTTCAAACGGGATGGCAATATTTGCCTGTACTGTGCGATGCGCTATCCGACCCGCGACCTGACGCGCGATCACATTACGCCAATTTCGCTCGGTGGCCGCGACAGGTGGAACAATGTTGCGACGGCGTGCCGACGCTGTAACAACTTCAAGGGCGGGCGCAAACCGGAACAGGCTGGCATGCAACTGATCGCTGTGCCGTTTACGCCAACCTATGCTGAATATATATACCTGAAAGGTCGTCGCGTACTTGCCGACCAGATGCAATACCTGCTGGCACACATCCCGCGGTCCAGTCCGCTGCACGCCCGCCTGACCGGCCACCTTGCCGACGGTGAGGAAATCATCGACGTCCATTTTCATGAGTAACGACAGGGTTCGGAGCCCTTTCTGGACCATGTTTGGATTACATCCGTACCCGGTGCACAAAGGGCTCTGACCCCACTCTGGCATGCAGTATCTAATTGACGCCAGCGTCTACGTTTTTCGGGCCTATTATTCGCTGCCTGATGACATGGTCGATAAGCAGGGCAACCCGGTCAATGCGCTCTATGGTTTTTGCCGATTCCTTGGCGATTTCATGGAGCAGGTTAATCCCGAACATGTTGCCGTGCTGTTTGATGAAAGCCTGTCATCGTCATTCCGTACCGATATTTATCCCGCCTACAAGGCAAATCGCGACCCCGCACCGGAAGAACTGAAGCGCCAGTTCGGCCAATGCCGCAGGTTCACTCGCGCCCTCGGCATCATGGAGCATGGCAGTCCGCACTATGAAGCCGACGACCTGATCGGGACGCTGGTGGAATGGGGTCGTTCGGTCGACCGGCCGTCAACGATTGTGACTCGTGACAAGGACCTGGCGCAGTTGCTGTCGAAACAGGACGTGTTTTGGGATTTTGCCGGCAAGGGCAAGATCCGCTACGAGGAAGTTCGCGGCATATTTGGCGTCCACCCGGAACAGATCGCCGATTTCCTCGCGCTTGCGGGTGATGCGGTTGACAATATCAAGGGCGTTCCCGGTATCGGCAAAAAGACCGCGACCGTACTGCTTGAAAATTTTGGCAGCCTCGACGGAATTTACGCCAATCTCGACAAAGTGCATGCGATCAACGTGCGTGGCGCGAAAACGCTGGGCGAAAAACTCGCGATGTACAAGGAAGATGCAGAGCTGGCACGAAAACTTACAGGCATAGCCTGCGACGCGCCATTCGATGATCCGGAAGAAGCGTTGCGCCGCAAGCGTCCAAAACTGGGCGAAATCAATGCTCTGTTTGACGAGGCGGATATTGGTACGGCCTTGCGCCGCCAGGCAGAGCGTATCTCCGATCTCGCTCGCGATTAACTATCGGTAACTGACGTTAAGACTCGGCGACTTCGTAACTCTCGCCCAGGAAGTCCTCATCGAAGGCGAACAAGGTTGTTCCCTCGGGCGCCGTAATCGCAACAAATGCGCCCTCGTAGCCCGGAAATTTCCTGTGCTTGTGCGCATTCTTTTCGATGTTCTCGAATAACGCGCTGCGATCTGCGCAACGGAAACACAATGCGGGGCCGGTAAGCGCGATGCTTTCGGACAGTCCCAGCGGAAAACCACCCGCGTCAAAACGCATGTGCGTGGTCGGTTCTTCGCGAACCCGCAGTACCACCGGCGCAACTGTCGCCCAGAACAGTGCCGAGTTCACAGCGTCGCGAGCAGGCAGGGACAACTCAAACCAGCTGCCACACACCGAATCATTGGCGAACTCATCGCCTGACATGAAGGTACGCGCCTCAAGCATTCGTATGTAGTGACCATCGCGGTCTGTCAGCCCAAGCTCATTGAACGCGTCCTCACCCAACTGCATTAAACTGAACTCGAAGCCATGATCGGTCATCGATCGCGCGTGCCGGGCCAGGTCCTGATGCACGTAGCTGATGGCCGGTGCATCGAAATCGCGATCGTGCAGGCCGATACACAGCGTGCCATCCGAAACGACCGCATACTTGTGCGAGTAAATGTCGCCAATCTCAAGTTCTGCAAAGCCCAGGCTCTTGTAAAAACCGAGCGATTCCAGGATATCCGGCGCACGAACGCTGAACTCAAGGTAGCGGCCGAGATTGCTCATTGAGCAGCTTCCAGCCAGCCACCGGTATTTTTTTCGATCAGGCGGGCGAGCAGCGCGGCGTGCTGCGGGTTGGCATTCAGCGCGGGGATGTAGTGCAGCGCTTTGCCTCCCGCCTTGATAAACAACTCGGCATACCGCAAGGCAATTTCCTCAAGTGTCTCAAGACAATCGACGGCAAAGCCGGGACACACGACGTCAACGCGCGACATGCTGGCAGCGCCAAACTTGCTTAGCACCTCATCCGTGTATGGCTGCAACCACTCTTCCCGTCCGACACGTGATTGAAATGCGACTGACCAGCCAGTCTCAGCCAGCTTAAGAGCCTCGGCAATCAGTCGAGCTGTTTTCAGACACTGGCAATGGTACGGATCACCGTTTAAGAGCGTACTTTTGGGCACACCGTGGAAGGAAAACAAAAGGTGCTCGCCGCGACCGTGCTGCTGCCAATGTCGGCGAATATTCTCGGCGTGAGCGGCTATGAAGTCCGCGTTGTCATGGTATTGATTGATGAAACGCAATTCGGGGAGCCAGCGTCGCATGCGCAGCACATTGGCCACTGCATCAAAGACGGCCGCCGTGGTGGTCCCGGAATACTGCGGATACAACGGCAGGACTATCGTCCTGCGGGCTCCGGCCGCATACAAGGCGTCAAGACCGGCCTCGATGGATGGATTGCCATAGGTCATGGCGAGTTGTACCAGCACCGGCCCGGACATGCGGTCCGACAAATCGGCCTGGATGGCAGCCGCAAGGTCCAGCGAGTGAAACAACAGCGGTGAACCGCGCCCGGTCCAGATTTGCCGGTAGGCATGCGCTGAACGCGCTGGTCGCAGCAACAAAATGATGCCGTTCAGAATCAACCACCAGAGCGCACGTGGATACTCAACGACGCGTGGATCCGAGAGAAACTGGCGCAAATATCGGCGCACGCCGCGCACAGTCGGGCTGTCCGGAGTGCCGAGGTTCACGAGCAACACGCCGGTAATCTGCGGCGATCCGTGCTCGTACTCGGGCATGATTTTGAATTTTGGCATGCAGCTCGGGCCCACCGATATCGGTCGGCGCTACAGTAAACGAAAGGTCCCCGGGGCGCCAGTTGCAGGCGCTATAATCCATTGTCTTGATTGAAATTTACGGGTGCGGACGGGAATGCAAACTCGCTTGGAACAACCACAGCCTGCTGCCTCGAACTGGTCCCTAGTTCGAGACCTGGCGGTGCTGCAGGTGAAACTCATTGTCGACGGTTTTCGCGACATCGTGCTGCTGCCGACATCGATAGTCGCCGCTATCGTTAGCCTGGCACGCGGGCGCAACGGCGTGCCCGGCCCGCAGTTCTACCGGCTGCTGGTCATGGGCAAACAAAGCGAACACTGGATCGACCTGTTCGGTGCGCTGCGCAACGCTCCGGCCGACGTAGATCGTGCCGCGACGTTTGACGTCGGCAACCTCGACGACATCGTCAGTAATGTCGAAAAATTTGTTGTGGACGAATACCAGCGCGGGGGTGTCACTGCCCAGGCAAAATCGCGAATTGATGCCGCACTTAAGGCGATGCGGCGCAAAAACACCAAGGGGCCAATGCCCTGATGGGCACCGGCGCCGTTACTTTCTCGGTGCCGCTTCCATGATTGCCGTAACGCCCATACCGCCGGCTGTGCATACCGAGATCAGGCCACGGCCGGACCCTTTTTCGCTGAGCAATTTTGCCATATTGGCCACGATGCGCGCGCCGGTGGCAGCGAACGGGTGGCCGATCGCAAGGCTGCCGCCCTTGACGTTGAGCTTGCTCAAGTCGATTGGGCCAAGCGGCTGATTACGGCCGAGTTTTTCGCGACAGAATTTCTCCGATTGCCACGCCTTGAGTGTGGCGATCGTCTGCGCCGCGAACGCCTCGTGAATTTCATAGAAATCGAAGTCCTGTAATCGCAGATTCGCATCTTTAAGCATTTCGGACACGGCGTAGGCCGGCGCCATCAACAGCCCTTCGTCGTTGATGAAATTGACGGCGGCCACTTTGACAAATGTCAGGTAGGCCGAGATTGGCAGGTTCTTCAGCGTTGCCCACGACTCCGACGCGAGTAGCACTGCCGCTGCGCCGTCGGTTAATGGCGTGCTGTTGCCGGCTGTCAACGTTGCGTCTTCATCTTTGGCGAACACCGGCTTTAGCGCCTGCAATTTCTCGAAGGTGGAGTCGCGGCGGATATTGTTGTCCTCCTCGCAGTCCATGAACGGCGTAACGAGGTCTTCATACCAGCCGGAGTCATAGGCATGTGCCGCTTTGACATGGCTTGCCAGCGCCAGTTGATCCTGGTGCTCGCGCTGTACCTCCCAGTCGCGCGCGATCAATTCGGTGCTTTGACCCATCGACATTTCGGTGCGTGGTTCGACGACTCCCGGCAGCTCGGGCTTGAAGTGTTTCGGGCGCAAGCGGAACCAGGGCAGGATTCGCTTCGGCAAGGAACGCGCCGTAACAACATCGAGCAAAATGCGCCGGTAGCTGTCGGGATAGACGATCGGCGCGTCACTGATCGAGTCCACGCCACCGGCGATGCCGGCGTCGATCTGCCCGAGGGCAATCTTGTTTGCGATCACGGCACAGGCCTCGAGGCTGGTCCCGCAGGCGCGCTGCAAATCCATGGCAGGTGTCTTTGGTGACAACCCGCATTCGATGACAGATTCACGCGCCAGGTTCCAGTCACGCGAATGCTTGATAACCGCACCCAGCGCCACGTCACCGAGTTTCTGACCCTTGAGGTCGTATTTGGTTACCAGCCCGGAAAGTGCCGCCGACATAAGGTCCAGGTTCGACAGTTCGCGATAGATCGAGTACGAACGGCAGAAGGGAATCCGGGAACCGCCAACCACAACAACCCTGTTCGATTTACCGTCATGCAGCATGCTTGTCTCCGTGCCCCGTCATCAGTGGACGCGCCCGCAACTTTACACCATTTGGGCAAAAAACCTGAACCCGCGGTCCTCAATAATGCGGTATCGTGCCGCGATGTTTTCAAGCGGCAACTGGCGACACGAATTGCGGGCCCTTTTCGGGCTTGCCGGGCCGCTGATCGTCAATAATTTGTCAATGGCCGGCATGCATTTTGCGGATGCGGTTATGGCCGGACGGCTCGGGGCAGAGACGCTGGCGGCGGTGGCGGTTGGTGGCAGCGTATGGTTCTTCGGCTTTGCGTTCTGCCTTGGCACCATGATGGCGATCTCGCCGATTGCGGCAAGGCATTACGGAGCCGGTAATCCGGAGGTCATTGGCCGGTATACGCGCCAGGGAATCTTTCTCGGACTCATCATGGGCATCGCGCTGATAGCGATCTTCTACCTGTTCGCAGGTGCGGGGCTCGAACTGGTTGGCATCGATGCGCAATTTCGCGGGCTGACCAAAGGTTACGTGCTGGCCATAGTGCTCGGGGCTCCGGGAATCTTCGTATTTCTCGCGCTTCGCTTCACGACCGAGGGCATCGGCGAGACCCGGCCAATCATGTACGCGTCAGTGGCATCGCTGTTCATGAACGTGTTCCTGAACTGGGTGCTGATGTACGGCAAACTCGGCGCGCCAGCCCTCGGCGCGGTCGGTTGCGGGCTCGCGAGCGCGATCACGATGTGGATGATGATGCTCGGTCTGGCGATCTATATGTGGCGCAGCAGGATCTACGCCAGCATGCAGATTTTCTCGCGTGTCGGGCGGTTACGTGCCAGCGCGTTGAAGGAAATCCTGGTGCTGGGCCTGCCGATCGCGGTCATGATTACCGCCGAGGCGGGCCTGTTCAATGCGGTGTCGGTGTTGATGGGGACGCGTAGCGCATCGATTGCGGCAGCACACCAGGTCGCGATCAACTTCGCGACTCTGACATTCATGATCCCGTTGGCGCTGAGTGCTGCCATAACCGTTCGCGTCGGTCATGCACTGGGTTCCGGGAATGCCCGGGCAGCGCGATTCAGCGGCAGCATCGGTATCGCGACGTGTGCCATATTCATGACCTGCTCGGCGGCGTTCATGCTGTTGTTTCGCAATACGGTCGTTACCATTTATACCGATGACCCGTCAGTGACCAGTATTGCGATCAACCTGTTGCTGGCCGCGGCGATATTCCAGATTGCGGACGGCGTACAAATCGGTGCGGCGGGTGCGCTGCGCGGCTACAAGGACACGCACTTCCCGATGGCGATCAATACGTTCGCTTACTGGGTGATGGCGTTTCCGCTCGCCTATCTGGCGGCGGTTACCTACAAGGCCGCGCCGGTGTATACCTGGGGTGCGTTTATCGTTGGCTTGTCGGTTGCTGCGACGCTGCTGACCTGGAGATTTGTACGACTGTCGCGCGCCAATCTGGATACTGCCCCGGCCGGGTCTGGTTAGCCGCCCTGCCCGAAATCGAGGTTATCGCCGGATAAATACTCGTCCTCTTCCGGCGTGTTCGGCCGATTCAGGAGTTTGTTGCGGTGCGGAAACCGGCCGAACCTGTCGATGATGTCACGATGCAACTCCGCAAACTGTGTGATGGTTTCGAAGGTTTCCCGATAGGTGCGCGATACTGACTCTGCCAGCTTCGAAAACAGTTCCACGGATTTGGCCTGCACCCTGGCGGACTCGGCATGCTGCAGTGGCATATAGAAGAAAGCGCGCTGAATAGGTGCCAGGCCCTGGTCTTTTTTCTCCATCGCGCCTTCAACACAGAGTTTCAGCGCAGCCTTGTCCTTAGAGAATGCCTCCGCTGTATTGCGAAAAATGTTACGGCGGAACTGGTCGAGCAAGAGTATTAACGCCAGCCGGCCGCGCGGTTCCTGTGCCCAGTGATCGAGCTCGCCCTTCGAGGCGAGCTCAACATCATCCAGAAATCCCTTCCTGCATTCCATGTCGAAAACTTCGTCTTCACCGAACCAGACATCCATACGTCGATCAATCTGCGGCGCCGTGAGCTCCTTCTCGCGAAACCAGAAATCCAGAATGGCATCGATGCGCATCTGGTCCTCGTCTGTGATCGTTCGGTCGCCGTTCTCGCTCAAAAGTTTTACCGACATGGCTTTACTCAACGCTTCCGAATCCCGGTAGACTCTAGCAGATCATGCAAACTACTACCGGAAAACTACCGCAGCTGTTGATGATTGCGCTTGCCGCCGGGTGCCTGTTGGCCTGTGGCGATCCGCCGGCGCCGCCCGAGCAGGCGCTACGCGCCTGGGTGGCTGAAGGGCAACAACGAGTGGAAGCAAAAGACCGCAGCGGCCTGATGGAGATGATAGCGGATGAGTATGCAGATGCGCGCGGCAACGATCGTGATGCCATCGAGCAGATGTTTCGTCTCTATTTCCTGCGCGCCAATGACATCGAGTTGCTGACCAGCATCGAGGATGTGCGGGTGTTTGGGGACTCTGCGGGTGAGATCGACCTGAAAGTGGGCATGGCGGTGACGCATGACGGTGTGCTCGGATTCAGCGCCGACGCCTACAACTTCGAATTGGAACTGGTACGCGACGGCGACCACTGGCTGCTAATCGCGGGCCGCTGGGGCGAGACTGGCGAGGAAATCCGCTGAAACTTGGTTACGCGCGCAACCAAACGGGCTCGCCGCCCGAATTGCTCGCAACTCGTCGGAAAACAAAGCATTTTCGCGCCATGCCGGGACAGATCTCGGTCGCCTGTTTGCAGTTCCTCGCTGCATGGCATACTGGCAGCCTTCCGGACCACTATCGGTTATGGGGCGCGAACCGCGCGCATTCCCTAGGGCGTTTATGACGGAGCGAATTGCACAAGGTCTGTATGACCCGGCGTTCGAGCGCGACAGTTGCGGTTTTGGGCTGATCGCGAATCTCGACGACATACCGAGTCACTGGGTCGTCAGCACGGCGATCTCCGCGCTCGCCCGTCTGACGCATCGTGGCGCGGTTGCGGCCGACGGCAAGACCGGTGACGGCTGTGGCTTGCTACTGAAGTTTCCGTTTGCGTTCCTGAGAGCAGTCGGAGAAGACCTTGGTTTTTCTCTCGGTGAGCGGTTCGCGGTTGGCATGGTGTTCCTGCACCAGGACAAAGAGCGTGCGGCAGCAGCGCGTGTGTTAATCGATGCAGCGCTGCGAGAGATTGGCCTCGACGTTGCAGGCTGGCGAGAAGTGCCGACCGATCCGTCGGTTTGCGGCGAACAGGCATTGCAGACATTGCCTCGCATCGAACAGGTTTTTGTGAATGCACCTGCCGGCATGCAACGCGGCCGCTTCAATCGGCGCCTGTTCCTGGCCAGGCGCCGCGCCGAAAAACGGCTCGGTGATGGCGATGCCTACATCGCGAGCCTGTCGTCGGTGACCTTGAGTTACAAGGGCATGATCATGCCCGGCGTGTTGACCGACTTCTATCCGGATTTGCTGGATGAGCGGCTCGAATCCTCGGTGTGCCTGTTTCACCAGCGCTTCTCGACCAACACGATGCCGCAATGGCGGCTGGCGCAGCCGTTTCGTTTTCTCGCGCACAACGGCGAGATCAATACGATTCAGGGAAATCGCAACTGGGCCGTTGCGCGCACCAAGAATTTCGTCTCCGACAAGCTCGATGACATTTCCGACCTGGACCCCATCGTCTCGCTGGTCGGTTCCGATTCATCGAGTCTCGACAACATGCTCGAAGTACTGCGCGCAGGCGGCATGGACGTGCTGCAGGGCATGCGCATCCTGATGCCGCCGGCCTGGCAGGCGATAGATGATCTTGATCCCGATGTACGCGCTTTTTATGAGTTCTTCGACTATCAGCTGGAACCCTGGGATGGTCCCGCCGGTATTGTGCTGACCGACGGCCGCTACGCAGCCTGTTGCCTGGATCGCAACGGCCTGCGGCCGGCGCGCTATGTCATTACCGAGGACCGGCACATCACGATAGCTTCGGAAATCGGCGTGTATGACTACGACGAGAAGGATGTCGTGAGCAAAGGGCGCCTGGGCCCGGGCGAGATGATTGCGGTCGATCTGGTCAATGGCACCTTGCTTGAGAACGACGATATTCACGAAATTCTGAAGATGCGCGCGCCGTACAAGAAGTGGCTGAAGCAGGGCGTTCGCTATCTCGAATCCGAGCTGGTCGATACACATACCGCCGCTGAGCCAATGGACGCGGAAACTCTCGCCTGCTATCAGAAAATGTTCAACCTGTCGCGCGAGGAACTACACGACGTCGTTGCGGTACTGGCGCAGGCGGAGCAGGAAGCGGTCGGCTCGATGGGCGATGACACGCCCATGGCGGTGCTGTCCAGCCAGGTACGCTCGCCGTTTGATTATTTCCGGCAGCAGTTCGCGCAAGTAACCAACCCGCCAATCGACTCGTTGCGTGAGCGCATCGTAATGTCGCTGCAGACCAACATCGGCCGCGAATCGAGCCTGTTTGACGTCGGTCCGGAGCACGCGCAGCAGGTCGTGATGAACTCGCCGGTATTGTCACAGAAAAAGCTCAGGCAGCTGCTCAGCAATGAAATGTTTGGCGACAGCAACGCGTTTATCGATCTCAATGTGGATACGGGCCTGTCACTCGGGGAGGCGCTGGACCAGATTTGCGCCCAGGCGGAAGCAGCTGTGCGTGATGGCAAGTTGATCCTGATGCTGAGCGACCGTTACCTGAAGCGCGACAAGCTGCCGGTGCATGCATTGCTGGCAACAGGCGCCGTGCATCACCACCTGGTAAGCATTGGTTTGCGTTGCGATGCCAACATCCTCGTGGAAACCGGAGTCGCGCGTGATCCGCACCACTTCGCCTGCCTGATTGGCTACGGCGCAACCGCCGTTTATCCATACCTCGTCTACCAGTCGTTGCACAGCATTGCGCAGCGCGGCAATCTCGACAAGCAGCAGCAACTCGGACGTGGCTACCGGCGCGGTATCCGCAAGGGCCTGTTCAAGATCATGTCGAAGATGGGTATTTCGTCGATCTCCAGTTATCGCGGTGCGCAGTTGTTTGAGATCGTCGGCCTGCACAGTGAAGTCGTCGAGCGCTGCTTTCGCGGAACGGTATCGCGCATCCAGGGCGCCAACCTTGCCGACCTGCTGGCCGACCAGAAGGCGCTCGCCGTGTCGGCCTGGGAGCCGCGTGAGCCGATCAAGCAGGGCGGCTTGCTGAAATATGTGCACGGCGGCGAGTATCACTGCTTCAATCCCGACGTGGTCACGACATTGCAGGCCGCGGTCCGCAGTGGCGACTACGATCGCTACAAGGAGTATGCGCGACTGGTGAACGATCGGCCGATTGCAACGCTGCGCGATTTGATGCGGCTTCGCGCGGCCGGGCCGGCCGTGCCGCTGACTGAGGTCGAGTCAGTGGAGGCGATCATGCCGCGTTTCGACAGCGCCGGCATGTCGCTTGGTGCGCTTTCCCCGGAAGCACATGAAGCGCTGGCCATCGCCATGAACCGCATCGGTGCGCGCTCCAATTCCGGCGAGGGCGGCGAAGATCCGGCGCGCTATCGCACTGAACGTGTTTCGAAGATCAAGCAGGTGGCGTCCGGCCGCTTTGGTGTTACAGCCGAGTACCTGGTGAATGCCGAAGTCATCCAGATAAAAATGGCGCAGGGTGCGAAGCCCGGCGAGGGTGGCCAGTTACCGGGCCACAAGGTCAACGAGATGATTGCGAGGCTGCGTTTCGCAAAACCCGGTGTTGGCCTGATTTCACCGCCGCCGCATCACGACATTTATTCCATCGAGGACTTGGCGCAACTGATTTTCGACCTCAAGCAGGTGAATCCGCAGGCACTCGTGTCGGTCAAGCTGGTCGCTGAACCCGGAGTCGGTACGATCGCAGCGGGTGTGGTCAAGGCTTATGCCGACCTGATCACGATATCGGGTTATGACGGCGGCACTGGAGCGAGTCCGCTGACCTCGGTCAAATACGCCGGCAGCCCATGGGAACTGGGACTTTCGGAAACGCACCAGGTGCTCCGCGGCAACGGCCTGCGTCACAAGGTCCGGTTACAAACTGACGGCGGCCTCAAGACCGGTGTCGATGTGATCAAGGCCGCGATGCTCGGGGCGGAAAGTTTCGGTTTTGGCACGGCACCACTGATCGCACTCGGCTGCAAGTACCTGCGCATCTGTCATCTGAACAATTGCGCAACGGGTGTTGCGACGCAGAACAAGGTCTTGCGCAGCGAATATTTCATCGGGCTGCCGGAAATGGCGATTAACTTCTTTCGTTTTGTCGCGGAGGAAGCGCGGCAGATCATGGCCGAACTTGGCGTGCGCACGCTCGAAGAACTGATTGGCCGGGTCGATCTGCTGGATTTGCAGCCTGGCGTAACCGATCGTCAGGCGCGCCTCGATTTGTCACCAATCGTGTCGGCCGACGGCCTGGCGAAGACCGCGCCGCAGTTCTGTACGGAGTCGCGCAACAATCCGTTCGACAAGGGTGAGCTGGCAGAGGAAATGCTGCGCGCGGTACTGCCAGCGATTGAATCGAAGGCGGGCGGCAAGTTCGGCTTCGAGGTACGCAATTTCAATCGCTCCATTGGCGCGCGACTTTCCGGCGAGATTGCGCGCCGCTACGGCAACCATGGCATGAAAGATGCGCCCCTTGAAATTTCGTTGCGCGGCACCGCAGGCCAGAGCTTTGGCGCCTGGAACGTGTCGGGGCTCAACATGACGCTGGTGGGGGATGCGAACGATTACGTCGGCAAGGGCATGGCTGGCGGCCGGATTGTAATCCGGCCGCCCGACGGAGCGTGCTACGAGGCACGTGAGACGGCGATCGTCGGCAACACCTGCCTTTACGGCGCGACCGGCGGCACGCTGTTTGCCGCGGGCACGGCTGGCGAGCGTTTCGCGGTGCGCAACTCCGGAGCATCCGTGGTGATCGAAGGCACCGGTGATCATTGCTGCGAGTACATGACCGATGGCGTGGTCGTGGTACTGGGTCGTACCGGTGTCAATTTTGGCGCTGGTATGACAGGCGGTTTCGCCTACGTGCTTGATCTCGAGCGGGACTTCGTGGATCGCTATAACCATGAACTGATCGACATTCACCGTATTTCGCCAGAGAGCATGGAGGCGCACGCGCATCATTTGCGTGCGCTGCTTACGCAACATGTAGCGCTGACGGGCAGCGAGTGGGGCGAGAATATTCTCGAGGAATACCGGACTTTCCTGCCGAAGTTCTGGCTGGTCAAACCGAAGGCGGCCGAACTCGGTACATTGATCGAAACCTTGCGGCGGGCGGCCTGAAGCATGTCCAGGCATCCATTGCAGTTTCTCGAAGTTCCTCGGCGCGATCCGGACAAGCAGACGCCGGAAGAGCGCGTCAGGCATTTCGATGAGATCTATGGCCAGTACGACGGAGCGAGTGCCGCTGCGCAGGCCGGTCGTTGCCTGGATTGCGGCAATCCCTATTGCGAGTGGCAGTGCCCGGTGCACAATTTCATTCCCAACTGGTTGAAGCTGATCGAAGACGGCAAGATGTTCGAGGCCGCGGAATTGTCGCACCAGACTAACTCGCTGCCCGAAATCTGCGGCCGCATTTGCCCACAGGACCGGCTATGCGAAGGCGCTTGTACGCTGAACGGCGAACTGGGTGCTGTGTCGATCGGCAATGTCGAAAAATACATCACCGACGAGGCCATCAAGCTCGGCTGGCGTCCGGACATGTCACGAGTGGTCGACACCGGCAAACGCGTTGGCATTGTTGGCGCAGGCCCGGCAGGACTGGCGGCGGCCGACGTGCTGGCGCGATCAGGCATTCGCCCGGTGGTGTATGACAGCTACCCACAGATCGGTGGCCTGCTGACCTACGGCATCCCGCCCTTCAAGCTCGAGAAGCAGGTTGTTGAACAGCGCCGCAAGATTCTCGAAGGCATGGGTGTGAAATTCGTGCTCAACACGACGATTGGCAGGGACAAGCCGTTTGCGGAGCTGACAGCGGAGTTCGATGCCGTGTTCCTCGGCATGGGCACTTATACCTACGTGCGTGGCGAGTTCGCCGGCGAGGATTTGCCGGGCGTTCACGATGCACTGCCGTACCTGGTTTCCAATGTTTATCACACGCTGCGCTACAAGAACCCGCCACTGCCCTGGGTGAATTTAAGCGGCAAGAACGTTGTGGTCCTGGGCGGCGGTGATACCGGCATGGACTGTGTACGCACGGCGATTCGCCAGGGTGCGACTAGCGTTACCTGTGCCTATCGGCGCGACGAAGAAAACATGCCGGGCTCGCGACGGGAAGTACAGAACAGCAAGGAAGAGGGCATCCGCTTCCTGTTCAATCGCCAGCCGCTGGAAATTATCGGTGACAGCAACGGCGCGACCGGGGTCAGGGTTATTGAAACGCGACTCGGCAGCGCCGGTACCGATGGCCGGCGCCGACCGGAACCGGTGCTGGGCACGGAAAGCGTCCTGCCGGCTGACGCTGTCATCATCGCTTTCGGTTTTCGCCCGAGCCCACCGGCCTGGTTTGGCGACAGCGCTATCGAAACCTTGCCGAGCGGCAAGGTGCGGGTGGCCTCACATGGCGCGCACCCGTTCCAGACGACCAACCCGAAAGTCTTTGCCGGCGGTGACATGGTGCGTGGCTCAGACCTGGTGGTAACGGCGGTGTTCGAAGGCCGTGAGGCTGCGAAGGGAATCGCGAGCTACCTCGGCGTCTGATCAGCCTGTTGCCGGCGGCCGCCGGTGGCAACGAACCAGAGCGCGATGCCAAGCAATGCGGCACTGAGCCACAGCCACTCGCTGGGCCGTTCGTCGAAAATAATCATCGCCCAGAAGACGCCGCTGACGACCGTGACAAAATTCGTCTGCGACGTGAAGATCGGCCCGGCGATGCGCAGGATTTCGAAGTACAGGTAAATCTCGATGAGCGCAAACCCGACCATGACGATCATCGCGATATGGCCGGTACCAAACGGCACCTCAAGGTCGCTGCCGAAGCCTTGCCAAAGGTAAGCAGGGGCGAGCATGGCCAGTGCCAGCAAGGCCTCGCCGCAGCCCAGCTGGTACGAGTCTGAGCCCTGTGGCCAGGCCCTGGTTATATAGATGTGGTCGGCGGAGTAGGACAGCGGCACGATAAACGCGACCAGTATCCAGAACACGGGGACGTCCGAAATTCCGAGGGCCGCCGGCAGCAGGATGAAGGCTGTCGACAAGGTGCCGAAAACGATGCCAAGAATGCGGCCCAGGGACACGGTATCACTGCGAAACGTGATCGCCAGGGCCACGGTGAACAAGGGCGTGCTGCTGACGACCAGGGTCAGTACGCTGGCCGGCAAATGCGCGGCGCTCCGGAGCTCGAGCAAAAATGGCACAACATAAGCGAGCAGGGCACAGATGAAATAAAACCGGACATGTGTGCGATCGAAGACTGGCAGTCGTCGCCGGATCAAGCCGGTTATCAAGAGCAGGAACGTGACGCCGGCAGTCGTGACCGTTGCGACTCCCAGGTAGGACAGGCCAGACTCGGCTGCCAGCTTGATATATGAAAAGTGCAGCCCCCAGCTTGCGCCAAGGATCACGAGGTAGATCAGTGGCAGCCAGCGAGGCGCGTTGCGCTGTAGCGCCGGCATATCACTCACGTTGAAATTCTTTTTGCATCTCGGCGGACAGGTCGGAGATTGCATCAAACAAATCGGCGAATGATGCTTCGTCGCCGGCGAAGTAACCAATCTGCTCCACCGCTATCTCTCCGTCCTGTTCGATGACCCTGCGCGTGACCCAGGCCGGGTGTGCGGGATTCGCGGTGGTTGTAAAGGCAAAGTAGGTGGAGGTGGATTCGTCGTGGAACAGCACCAGGTTGACATCGGCTTCTTCCTGCATTGTGTCCGCAAATTCCAGCAGCACGGTATCGAAGTAAGCCTGCCACTGCTCGACAGTGATTCTTGCATCTTCGTACGGTTGGTAGTCCGCGGCGAGCAGCGCGCCGGACAGCAGCGCTGCAAGAACAGAAAGTTTGCGTGCAGCGATAGTCGTCATACTGCGGGCGTTGTATGAAACCAGAACTCGATCTCGGAGGTTGCCACGTCGAAGCGTGCGGAGTGCCTTGCCTTGTCGAACTTTGGTAACCGGCAAATCTGTTTCGGAAAGTGCTTCATAGGAGCTCCTGGGTGAGCACAGTCTACCGCCAAACAGACGCCGTTCAATTATTCCTCAAGGTCGTTGCTGCGCCGCTGAAAAAGTGCTTGCAAACGAGGTCAGTGCCGCGCCGGTTGAGTATTCGCACCAGGTTTTGCAGTTGTTCGAGGTAGGGTTGTGCCATGACTTACGCTACCTGGGTTGTGACCACTGGCCTGCGCCCGGCGTGAACGCACTGACTCTCATAAGAAGTCCTCTTCTCAAATTCAGTCGAGTTTGCTGCCAAATACCTGACGCGGCTGCAGGGTGCCGACGTCCACACCCTGCAGGCAGCGAACATTCACGGCCCACTTATCCGGATACGAACGTGGACGGTTGAACGGATGCACGCCACAGGTCGGGCAAAAATAGTGCTTCGCAATGTTTTTGTTGAACTGGTAGACACTTAGCTCATCGAGGGGAGTCGCAAGCTCGAAGTCTGGCTCTTCGATGCGGATGATTGTCGAGCCTTTCTTCGTACAGATCGAGCAATCGCAGACGAAGCACTCGGCCGGATCAAGTGTTGCCCGAAATCGAACTTTGCCGGAGTGGCATGAGCCTTCGTAAGTCTGTTTCATGATGTTTGGATCCGGCTATTGGTCAGTAAATCGACGGCGAGAGTGCGTGGTTCAAGACAATCGCACCGAGATACAAGCCGACCGCAAATGACGCATGTGCCATTAAACTGCGCAGCCGCGCATGCACCGGGTTTGGTGCTCGAGAGGCGGCAATTCCGAAGATGTACCACATGAGTAACGCCCACAGGTCCATGAACAAGGTCGCGCCAAGACCGATAATTGCGGAGTAAATAAACAACGGCATGCTACGAACTCTTGCGCGGCCATGATCCGATGCGCACAGTCTGCGTAGCCATGTGCACTTCGCGCAGGAAGTAGGCCAGCCCGACGACGAGTGCCAGCGTCGAGGCGGTAAAGACGATGCCAACGAACCATTTCAGCCTGAGCGGCAGCAATACCTCGAGGAACAGCGCCGCGATGACCGTGCACACGAGCAGTGCAGAGAGTGTGCACGAGGTGATCGCTGCGCTGGCAAGGTAGCGACGATGTTCCAGGGTCCGCAGCAGACGCTGCAGATTTTCGGTTTGTTGCTGGTCCGGCAGAGCCGCGCTCTCGGTTATCTGCCGGCCGCGATCGATGATACGGGACAGGCGGCCGGTCATGACGTTGAGCATGCCGGCAATGCCAGTGAGCAGAAAGACCGGTGCCAGTGCGAGTTGAATGGCATGTGCCACGTCGCCGATGTTGAGTGTGTAATCGAGCATTACGGAATATCCGGCTCGACCAGCTTTGCAAGTTGCAGCAGCGACTCCTGCCAGCCGAGGTAACACATCTCGACCGGGATCATTTCGGGTATTCCCTGCTGGACGGTGCAGGTAAGTCCGTACGGTGGAATCCACTTGGCAATCGCATCAGCTTCGAGAAACGCTCGATAGACCTTTTCAGGTTTTGTGCGAAGCACTCGATGAAGTCGGACCGTGCCTGTCGCCATAGGCAATGCTCCCAGGACAATTGATTATTGTTTCGAAACAGCTTACGGCAGCGATTGCTGCCTCGGCAATGGCCTAGCTGTACGTGAACACGTCGAGCTTGTTGCCGTCGAGGTCACGGAAATAGGCCGCGTAAAAGCCATCGCCACCTTCCGGGCGCAAACCCGGGGGACCTTCGTCGGTGCCACCGAGTTCCAGCGCCTTTCTGTAAACCCGGTCGACCTGGTCCTGCGAACTCGCGGCAATGCCGACCATCACGCCATTGCCGACTGTTGCCGGCTTGCGATCGTAGGGCGTCATGATGCAAAGCATCGGCTTGTCCATGGCAGTGCCCCAGGCGTAGCCGCGTTCACCGAAATCCATCATGCGCGTCACACCCATCTCAGCCAACAGCACATCGTAGAATGAGGCGGCACGTGCCAGGTTATTGGTGCCGAGAATTACATAGCCGATCATGCGAACCTCCCTAGTTGAATTTGCGTGGCCGCACCCAGATCCAGCAGGCAGCGACGACCAGAGCGAACAGTGTATAGCAAACCACAAATACCCAGGCAGGGGCCTGGTAGTACAACAGGTTGTCGAGCCAGTGCGATATGAAGGTACCCGAGTAAGTCACCTCGCCAGCACGTTCGCGAAAAGCCATTTCCCAGGTCGTGAGCGGGCACACAACGCCTGCCCAGGATTGCAGTACCACGATAATGATCGCCGCCAGGTGCGCGGTTCGGAACCACGGGTTCCGGACCCAGGCCCAGCCGGCGAACTTGCCAGCGAGAATCAGGATAAGGCTGACAACAACGAACGCGACGAACAAAGCGTGAACGAAAAGCAGCAGGTCGGCGAGGAGCAGAAACAGGAAGTTGGGTTCCATGTGCTGGATCATGCCGCGTTTGCTGGCCAGCCTATTCGCCTCTAATTTGAATTCCCGGCCAAAGCGTCTTCATGCCGTTGCCTCACGTCCAGCTTCATCATGTCGCCGAATCCTGGTGAGCGTGAAAACCGGGAAGGGCCAAATACTGTCTGAGAAAGTCATTGTGATCAGGCAACTTGGCAAGATTATGATTTACAAAAGCACTCAGCTTTTCAAGCTCCAGCTTTAGAGCCTCCGGTGGCAATATACGACTTGCGCCGTGACGATGTTCCGGGAACAAACCCTGCCCAAACATCACTTGAACCCAGGAATGCGCGGGAAAAAAACTCACAGAATCCGGCCAGGCAAAACCGTGTTCCCTGAAAATTTCCATACGGTGAGCGAGGCTGTCCGGGATATCCATGGTTCGATAATAATTCCAGAATTCACTGTCATCCCGTTGCGTCAGCTTGTAATGCAGGATGATAAAATCGCGCACCGCCTCCCATTCGACGAGGGTCTCCCGGTTAAATTGTTCGGCCAGCGGCGCCATTGCGCCGGAAAACGGGAAGAGCCTCATCAGGCGTACCACTGCGGTGTCAATCAAGTGAATGCTGGTCGATTCAAGTGGCTCGATAAAGCCGGCTGATAGACCGATGGCCACACAGTTTTTTTGCCACGCATTTTTTCGGCGACCAGTTTTGAACTTCAGGAGGCGGGGCTCAGTGATCGACTGTCCAGTGATATTTCCGAGCAAAGTGACACGGGCATCGTCGTCGGAACAAAACCCGCTGCTGTAAACAAGGCCATTGCCGGTACGGCTTTGCAGGGGGATACGCCACTGCCACCCGGAGGAATGTGCGATGGCGCGTGTATAGGGGAGAGGCGGCTCGGTACTTGTCGTCTGAACTGCCAGAGCGCGGTCGGCGGCCAGCCAATGGCTCCAGTCCTCGAATTCCACATGCAATGCGCTGCCGAGCAGCAGGCTTTTGAAGCCGGTACAATCTACAAAGAAATCACCGGCGACCTGTCTGTCCTGCTCTAACTCGAGCGACTGAATATTGCCCGTCACCGAATCAACGATTACTTCGCTGATCTTGCCTTCGACTCGCCGCACGCCGAGTGATTCACTTTTTTGGCGCAGAAATCCGGCGTAGGCCGTTGCATCCAGGTGAAAGGCATATTTTAGCGGTGTCTCACCTGCTTTCACGGCGAACTTGCCGGCCTTCGCCGCCTTCAATTCAAGGCAATAGTCCTCCAAGCTGCCACCAAAGCCATTTGCATAGGCTTCCAGCCAGTACTGGTGGAACTCCACCAACCAGTTACTTTGGCCGATTTCACCGAACGTGTGCGCGTAGCGTTGGCCCGGCGCGCCCCAGTTCTCAAAGACAATGCAGAGCTTGAAGGTTGCCTGGGTTGCGCGCATAAACTCGCGCTCGTCGATGCCGAAAAACTGGTGGAATCTGCGCATGGTGGGAACGCTCGACTCGCCCACACCCACTGTTCCTATCTGGTCGGATTCAACCAGGGTGATGTCGAGCAGGTTACCCAGCCGCTTGACCAGGCTATAAGCTGTCAGCCAGCCAGCCGTTCCGCCGCCGGCGACGACTACGCGAATTTTATCCTGCATCTATGGTTTTCCTCAGAGTCAACGACTCAGTTCTTGCTGCAACTTCGTGCCGTCAGAAAGAACGCCTGTAAGCTGTAAGTAAGCGAAGTCCAATTATGTACTCCCTGGCGTCATCGCAGTGCCTGGACCTACTTAAATACGTCGAACAAGTAGTTGTACTTGATTATAAACTCCCGACCGGTTGGCGGCGCCCCCGGATATTGCTCATCGAATTCGTTGTAGACAACGAACAAGCCTGAGTTCGCGGTGCGCAGTAACGAAAAGCGCACATTCGTTGAGAGCACTTCTTCTTGATCGTTGTGCTGTACTAATATCTGCAGCAACATCTGCGGTGTAAACGAATACGACAAACGTAGACGGGTCAGCCCGACATCAAAATCGCCACCCACGACGGGCAGGTCGTATTCGTTATAGACGTAGGTCAGTTCGGAACTAAATGTTTCGCCAACTCGAAAATTGACAGACGGCTCGAGCACGACACGGTCGCCGCCAAAACGCTCGCCGATATTTGAGCGAAACCCGAAGCTGAGCGGGGCACCCCGATTGGTGTTTGCGTGGATTTGAGCCTCATATCCAGAGTAGGTCCCCGCAGGTACGAACACGCCATCGATGATCTCGAACGGATCCTGCAGCCCGTCCTTCAGATAATTCACGCCGGTGTCGATCCGATAGCCGTTCTTGAATTCCCAGTGCACGTCATAGTGTTGAAAACCCGTTTCCAGAAATCCATCGAGGTCCCAATAGTTGCTTATCGATATGTGCGGACGAACTTCAAGCAGCGCACCGTCCGGCCGGAAGCGGCGCATAATTAATGCTTCGCCACGGCGATAATCGTCGCGGCGCAGGAAACCAACTTCGGGATTGAAGTCCTCGCGCACCTCAGTGTACGCCATCCACGTCCACCATTCGGGCGAGTCATAGTCCGCGCGGACAGAAAATGCAAAGTCGTCATCATTCAGTCCGGGCGTATCCGTTTTTGCGAAATAGCCTTGCAGCAGCACTGTCTCACCGATGCCCCATACGCCGTCGATTGCGTATGCCTGATTCTGATCGGCTGACGGCGAACCATTGATACTGCCATCACCGTCGCGACTCACAATAATTGCACCAATAGAGGAGCGGTTCGGCAGCTCCTGATTCACCCGAGCGACAACATAGTCGTTTTGCGCGGCAACGCCTGGCACGCCCTCGTCGGACATATACAAAAAGCCAAGGTTTGTACCGGTGCCGACGGTCCCGGAGAGCCGGACACCGCCATTGATGGGTACTTCGGCGCCGTCGTTGATACCGATCCTGCGACTGAAGAACAACTCGACCTGCTGCGGTGTGCCTACCCTGAATTGGCCGGCATTTTCGAGGAAAAACGGCCGCTTCTCCGGCAGAAAAATGCTGAAGCGATCAAGGTTGACGACAACGTCATCCACTTCCACTTGTGCAAAATCAGTATTGTACGTTGCATCAAGCGTCAGGCTCGGGGTTAGCGAGTACTTAATGTCGAAGCCGAATTCCTGGTCGCTTTCACTACCGTTGATACTGCCGCCCTCTTCCCTGCTTGCCAGCACGAAAGGTGTAATCTGAAGGTTGCGTGAGTCCGGGGGACGGATGCCTTGCACAGTTCCCGCTTCTGACACTCGATTGAGATCGTGCTGCCGGTTCAGCGGTGCCCAGAAGACGATCTCGTTATTGCTGCGAATGTTGCGCTGGAAGTTGATGCCCCAATTCTGTTCATCCCCCTTGCCGTAACGCAAGGTCGTGAACGGAATTTCAAATTCTGCAGCCCAGCCGGCATCCGTGAGTCTTGCTACTACATTCCAACTGCCGTCCCAGTTCAGATTAAATCCGCCAGCACGCGCACCGAAAATTCCGGCGGTTCCTTCCTTGATAACCTGCGCATCGTACTGGACACCTGCCGGGTTGGTACCAAACACGTAACCATTTTGTCGATCCAGCAGGCCATCAATGATAATTTGAAAGCTGTCAGTTTCAGCCAGCGACGAGTCCCGCCGGCTATCGGCAACAATTATGGTCGACGGATCGTCGTCATATGCCATTACGCCTATATAGAGTGCGGCGTCCGTGTAGCCGATGAACACTTCCGTTTTCTGGGTGGCTTCACGGCCCTCGTTCGGCTGTCTTTGCGTGAAGCCTGTAGCGGGAGTGACGCCCTCCCAGGCGGAATCTCCCACGATGTTGCCATCCAGATCAGGCTTGTCCGCAAGCTCCGCCGCCACGATTGACGGACGAGGTTGCTCGGCTGCAGAAACATTTAATTGAGCAACAGCGTTCGAATATGCAACCAACAGGCCTACCGTTGCGATTCCTCGCATCACAATGCCATCCATTTCTAATCCCATCTTGGATGTGCACATATTTGGAAAGGAACCCGCGGATCCGACGCCGAAAACGATCAACACTGCCATGTTGAGCGGCAGTTACACAAGAGTAATTCTGATTCATTCGTCAGACCGATCATAACTTGCGTGACTTGCTGTTGAGCGATGAAGACCGCGGCAAGAACACGACCAAGTCGCGACTGTACTGCCCGCGGTCGAGTGGGTTCGTATTTGATCAGAGCTTCCCAAATAGAGATAAGGGCGCTCGCGCCAGTTGAACAAGATGCAAAACAATCCCTGAGGGTTTTCCGGGCCCGTTTTCGTCATGGAAAGGGCAGAACGAAAAGAAGCATTTGAAACAATTGACGTCGTTCGGCCAATAGTGATAGAAGATGTGCAGGGGGCTCCATATTGATACGAAGCCATGATCTGCGTGTACATATGGTAGCGCTACCATAGTCGGGCCCGAGGGGGGGTAATGAAATCGGGTAACAACAAAACAACTATCCAAAAGAACAAATCGGCTACCGCCATGTCGAGGACAACTTTGTCCGTTGTCGCCAGCCAGGCGGTTGCGCAGCAGACCAGTGTCGCCAGTGCAGACACCTAAACCAGCCATTCAACCAGAACCAGTCATTTAACCTAAACCTGCCATTCAGATGGCATCATTTAAATAACAAGCCGGGGGGCTTCGAGCATGAAAAACACACCATTTTACAAGACACCATTAGCCACAGGTATTGCTTTGGCGTTGGGTGCCGCAGCAGTGTCGCCGGCACAAGCGCAAGACCAGGGAGTTGAAGAAGTCGTCGTCACTGGTTATCGCGGCAGTTTGGAAGCGGCCCTCGACCTCAAACGCGAGAGTACCGGCGTAATGGACGCCATTTCCGCGACTGATATCGGTAAGTTTCCCGATACAAATCTCGCCGAATCGCTGCAGCGTATTACCGGCGTGTCTGTCAACCGCGTCGAGGGAGAGGGTTCCGAGGTGACGATTCGCGGCTTCGGTGGCCAATTTAACCTGGTAACCCTGAATGGCCGGCAGCTGCCCGCAGCCGATAACGCAGCCAACTTCTTTGGCCTCAACGCCAACGCAGGCGGCGGCAATTCGCGCTCCTTCGACTTTTCGAACATTGCGTCCGAGGGCGTATCGGGTTTGCAGGTCTACAAATCCGGCAGGGCTTCGGCGCCGTCAGGCGGTATTGGTGGCACGATCAATGTGCAAACCCATCGACCCTTGGACTTCGGTACTAACTACTCCGTTCAGGCCAAAGCCGTTGATGACGCCGGTGGCGACGGCACGACCCCGGAGTTTAGCGGCCTGGCCAGCTGGGTAAATGACGATAACACCATAGGCGTGACTGCTTTTGCTTCCTACCAGGAGCGCGATTACTCGAATCGCACGGCGCTTGGCGGTGGTTTCTTCGTCTGGCAGACGCCATTCAATTCGAGCATCCCGGCCTTCTCGAACGCCACTATCGTTAATGAACCGGGTCCCGATCAACTGGCCGGATTCATACCGAATGCCTCTATGACGTATTCTGAGGGTCAGCGCGAACGCACGAACGCTTCGTTGACCGCGCAATTCGCACCCAGTGACCGCATGACCTTGACCTTGGACGCGATGTGGGCGCGGAATGATCAAGAGCAAAAGGCTGTGGGTGATCTACCTTTCTATGTTCGCCAATTCGATTTCGCCTATTTCGATGGCAATCCTGTATTCACTGTTCCTACCCTGCTGGGCGAACCGCTCGTTTCCGGTGGTGGCAGCGATTTCACCCAGGCCGGCAAGGAGCTCCCATTCCGGAATTCGCTCTTCTTCCTTCGAGACGAGTTGGAGCAGTTCGGCGCCAATCTGGACTACAAACTCAATGACTCGTGGACGATGAACGTCGACGTGTACACCGCCACAGGGACAGCAGGCGGCAATGGCCCGGGCGGCGAAATATACGATGCCATCTCCATTGGCGGTCAGGCTGTCGCGATGCAATGGATGGACTTCACAAACGAGATCTCGCAGTCCGTCCAGGCCATCGCGGACGGCTCCGGCCCGACCAGCACGATGGTCGGCGGGCAGCTGGTTAACTTCGCCGGCGGCAATGCGAATGGTATCTTCGAAAAGTCGGATCTTGGTTCCCAGTGGATTCTCAGAGATTTCCGCGAACAGGAAAGCACCATGGACCAGGTACAACTGAAGTTCTCCTGGGACAACGACAGCTCAATCAGGGCCAATTTCGGCCTTGGCTACTACGACAACGAGATTATTCAGCTGAATACCGCCCAGCGTGAGGAACTTGGCGGCTGGAACACGGGCTTCATTGGCGATATCGTGACGCTGATGGGAGAGGATGCGATCGAAGAGATCTGCATTTCCTGCCAGTTTAACGACCATGACAATCTGATCAAGTCGGAGGCGGAGCTGATCGCGAATTACACGGCTGCCGGCGGCATCCTGGCCCCGGGCGCCAGCTTTCGAGTCGTGGGAGAGAACGCGTTCTTCATCAACCCGATAGCGTTCGCCGAGGCTTTTGACGGTTTCACCAGCGGCGGTGGGGTGGTATACGACGCCAACAACCGCAAGACAACGAGCACAAACGACCGCACCATCAACGAATCAGCCGTGTCGGCCTACGCCGAGTTTATCCTGGATAGCGAAGTCGACGACATGCCGTTGCAGGTCGTGGTCGGGTTGCGCTACGAGCAGACGGACGTCGAGTCCTCGTCGGTGCAGTCGATCCCAATAGCCAAGGACTGGACGTCGGACAACGACTTCAACACGAGATTCGGTGCGAGATCGGCAGTGAAGCAGGTACACGATTATGACTACGTCCTGCCGAACGTCGACTTTTCGTTGGAGGTCACCGACAACATCAAGGTGCGCGCTTCGATGAGCCAAAGCATCGCGCGTCCGGAGTTGGGCAGCATGTTCGTCGATACCAATGCCGGCAATCCGGGCACGGCGACGTACCTGGGTGGCCAGTGGACTGGTAGCAGCGGTAACGCGCAACTGGATCCGCTGGAGTCGACTAACCTCGATCTGTCGTTCGAGTACTACTACGGAGAAGGCAGTGCCTTTACGGTCGCTTACTTCGACAAGTCAATTTCGAACTTTGTCGGCATCGAGCAGGTAAGAAGGAACCTGTTCGGCCTGACCGATGTCGCCAGCGGCCTGCCGGGTACGCTCTCGGGTGATGCCGTTGCGGCATTGCTGGCTCACGTTCGAGCCGATGGTAGTACTGGGTCGGCGGTGACCGAGACGAACATGTTCACCATGACGGCGATTCTCGCTAATCCGCAGGATTTTCCGGGCGGTGCTGCGGAATTCATCGACCCCCTTGACCCGGGTGGTGCCGCGCAGTCATCCAATGTTGCGACCGCGTATGACATACCACCGCAGCCAGGCGATCCATTGGCTATATTTCTCGTGCAACAACCCACGAATGCCGAGAATGCCAATATCGATGGCTTTGAGGTGGCCCTGGTGCACTTCTTTGAAGGGGCGCTCGATGGCTTCGGCATTAATGCCAATGCGACCTTCGTGAATGGTGACGTCAAGTACGATATCTCTCTTCCTCAGTCGCAAGATCAGTTCGCTTTGACGGGTTTGTCGGATTCGTACAATTTCATCGCCTTCTGGGAGAACGATACGTGGAGTGCACGTATTCTCTACAACAACCGTGGTGAATTCCTGTCGAACACCAACTGGAGTGACCGCATACCGCGGTTTGTTGACGAATATGAACAGATTGACTTCAACGTCTCGTGGCGAGCGACGGATAATCTCGTGTTCACCCTCGAAGGCATCAATATGACGGAAGAACCGATTGTCTTCCGCGGCCGCTCAGAAAACCAAGTACAGGCCTATATTGAAACCGACCGACGCCTGATGTTGGGCGCACGGTACGTCTTCTAAAGTCACAAGTTAGCAAGAATAAAAGCAGCAGGAACCTGGGTACCCACCGACATTTCATGTCGGTGGGTACCACTCGTCCAAGATGTCCTCGGCGCGTTAGCTGAGCGTGTGGGACCCGCAGCGCGCAGCCCAAGACCTGCTCGCCCACCGGCTCAGATCCGCCTTGGTCCAAAGGCGAGGCCTTTATTCGAATCACCTATGAATTACTATTGTTGACGTATTTTCTTTTCGCAGCATCCACATACCCAAGGAGCAAATGCCATGGTCGACAATAGAAAGCGGTTATTCGTCGCCAGTTTTATGACCTTGATTGTTGCAGGACTATTTTTCGGCTTGCGGGCCAGCATTCTTGGTGACTGGGCCACACAATTCGGGTTTACCAAGAGTGAGCTTGGGGCCATTACAGGCGGTGGCTTTGTTGGCTTTGGGTTGGTCATATTGGCTGCGAGTGCTTTGGCCGAGAAACTCGGCTATGCAAAATTGATGTGGGTAGCTTTTGTTCTTCATATACTTTCAGCAGTAGTTACGATTGCCGCAACGCCTGTTTACGGTGATGGTAGCGCTGGCAATGACGCCGCGTATTGGATGTTGTACGTCGGTATGTTTATGTTTGCCGTTGCCTGGGGTACCTGTGAGGCCATTATCAATCCCCTGACGGCGACGCTTTATCCGGAAGAAAAAACACACTACTTGAATATTCTTCATGCCGGTTGGCCTGGGGGTCTTATCCTTGGCGGCTTGATAGCCTTCTTTTTTGCCAGCTCAGATGCCAGGCTCATTCAGGTACGCTGGGAGTTTTTGGTCGCCCTGTTCCTTATTCCAACATTCGTGTACGGCTACATGCTGTTCGGACAGAAATTTCCTCTCTCTGAGGCACGCGCCGCCGGCGTCACGTATCTAAATATGCTTAAGGAATTTGCCGCACCGGTCTTATTGTTTCTCCTGTTTCTCCATGCCTGCGTCGGCTACGTGGAACTGGGTACAGACAGTTGGATAATCAACATCATGCAATACCTGATCGCGGGTGATGCATTCCTCCTGTTCATTTATACGTCATCAATTATGTTTGTGTTGAGATTCTTCGCCGGTCCAATCGTTCACCGCATCAATCCCCTCGGGCTGCTATTCGTCAGCGCCGTATTGGCGACAATTGGTCTATTCATGCTCGGTTCCGTTGCTACGGGTGTGGCAATAATTATCGCCGGCACAATATACGGCATTGGAAAGACCTTTTTCTGGCCAACCATGCTCGCTGTCGTATCTGAGCGATTCCCGAGAGGCGGTGCGCTTACTCTCGGTGCCATTGGCGGAATCGGGATGCTCTCAGCCGGGCTTCTGGGTGGACCCGGGATTGGCTATACACAAGACCATTTTGCAGCTGAATTTCTGCACGAAAATCATCCGGCTGTTCATGAAAAGTATGTCTCTGATAGTAAGCAAGGGTTTTTGTTGTTTCGCGAAATCGCTGGCCTCGACGGCGCAAAAGTAGGCGCACTTCTTGAGAAAAACCCGGACGAATTATCCGCTGCTGAAGTCGAGGAACGCGCAGTTCTTGAGGAGGCCTCGATCCGTGGAGGACAAAGTGCTTTCAGGTGGACCGCTTTGGTTCCACTGACCATGGCGCTTGGATTCTTGTTATTAATATTCTATTTCCGCGCGCTGGGGGGCTACAAGGCAATTCAACTTGAGAAGGAAGATGAGGCGACTCCGTATTAATGTCTTTAGGTTCGGAAACGTAGAATTATGAACAAACGTAAAGTGAATGTGGCGATTGTAGGATTAGGATTTGGAGCCGAGTTCATTCCGATTTATCAAAAGCACCCTCATGCGAACTTGTATGCAATATGCCAGCGTTCGGAATCGGATCTTAATAAAGTAGGAGATGCTTTCAATATCGATCCAGCTCATCGTTTCCGATCGTATGAAAAGCTTCTGAAAGATCCAAACATTGATGCTGTGCATATCAACACACCCATTCCGTTTCATGCGGAGCACTCGTTAATGGCTCTGCGTGCGGGCAAGCATGTTTCATGTACTGTGCCGATGGCAACAAGTGTTGAGGATTGCAAGGCAATTGTAGAGATGGTCGCGGCGACGGGCTTGAAATACACAATGGCAGAGACGGTTGTGTACAGTCGCGAATACCTGTTTGTAAAAGAGCTTTACGAGAAAGGGGAGCTCGGAAAAATTCAATATTTGCAAGCCAGTCATCCCCAGGATATGGAAGGGTGGCCGGACTATTGGCAGTATATGAAACCCATGCACTACGCAACTCACGTAGTCAGCCCCGTTCTTGGACTTACTGACAAAGATGCAGAATATGTATCGTGTTTCGGTTCGGGAACTATCAGCGATGACCTTATCGCAAAGTCAGGTTCTCCCTTTGCGGTTGAGACATGCCATATCAAGTTGAAGGACTCTGACCTGTCCGCTCACATTTATCGATCATTATTTGATACGTCACGTCAATATCGAGAAAGCTTTGATGTTTACGGAACTAAAAAGTCTTTCGAATGGCCGCTTATTGAAGGGGAGGACCCGGTTCTGCATACAGCAAAGAAGCCCGAGCCGGAAATACCCGAACGTATTAAGGTGCCGGACTATGGACATCGGTTACCGGAAGAGATTCGCGAGTTTACGTTGGAAGGAGTGTATGACTCGGATGAACATGCTCACCTTTCCTTTATCCAGGGCGGTGGTCACGGCGGTTCTCACCCGCACCTGGTACATGAGTTTGTCGACTCTATTGTTAACGATCGTGATCCTTATCCGAATGCGATCCAAGCGGCAAACTGGACATGTGTTGGCTTGCTGGCCCATGAGTCAGCTATGGAAGGTGGAGTCATCAAACGACTACCCGACTTCACATTATCAGCAAAGTAAAAAATAAGATTATCTGTTATTCAGATATAAACGGAACGAGGCCACGAAGTGATGAAAAAACAACTCTATTTATTCTCCCCCCTGATGTTCCTTCTTGTTCTGACGGCATGCGGCGGCGCGAATAATGATACATCGGACCAGGCAAGTACCGCTGAGCAGAAAACAGCTGCCACTGGTCAGAAAAGCAGACTGAATAATGTCGTTGATTGGGCTACTTATCGTGGTGATAACGAAGGTTCCGCATACTCTTCTCTGAGCCAGATTACGACCGAAAATGTTCAGTTGCTGGAAGAGGTTTGGACCTACGAAACAAGGAATCTTGTCGGGCCGGGTATGGAGTCGAATCCGATCATCATCAATGGAGTGATGTACTTCGCTGATCCGGAATTGAACCTGGTCGCCCTGGACGCGGCAACCGGTAAGGAGCTTTGGCTGTTTGATACTTCCAAGCATGATGCACGTGGGGATGACTTCCCCTCCGGAATCCAGCGGGCTGAGGTGTATTGGGAAGATGAAAATGGCGAAAATGCCAGAATTTTTCACATGGCAAAAGATGTTATTTGGGCTGTTAACCCCGAAGACGGAACGCTTATCGAATCGTTCGGCAAAGGCGGGGCTCTCGATCTAGCAGAAAATCACACCTGGCCTGCTCATAAGGTGCGCGGCAGAATATCAAACAACTCGCCGCCCGCAACTTACAAGAACTTTCTGATTGTCGATTTCAACGTGTTTGAGAACCGTGAGGAACCGCCCGGCGATATTATGGGATTTGACGCATTGACCGGCGAGTTCAAATGGAGATTTCACACCATTCCGCTGGAAGGCCAGCCTGGGTATGAGACGACGGAATGGGAAGACAATATGAACTACGGTGGCGCCAACTCATGGGGCGGCTTCACCGTAGATGAAGAAAGAGGCTGGGTATTTGGTGCTACGGGTGCAATGACCGGAGGGATCCATGGTAATGGCGGATCCCGGCCTGGCAAGAACCTGTTTGCAAATTCCGTGGTGGCCCTGGATGCAACGACAGGTGAGTTGCAATGGTACTTCCAAACTATGCACCACGATATCTGGGACTATGACATCGCGCCCGCACCGATGCTGGCGACAATTACCAAGGAGGACGGGACAAAACAGGATGTGGTCGTACAGACGGGCAAACAAGGCGCATTTTTCGTATTCGACCGGGATACCGGCGAATCGCTGTTCCCCATTGTTGAGAAACCTGTCCCGACTGATGCCGCGCCCGGTGAAGTCCCGTATCCAACGCAGCCGTGGCCGTTGAAGCCCGATCCTCTGGTGCGTACAGCATTCTATCAGTCTGATTTAACGAATATCACGCCCGAGTCTCATGCATCTGCCCTGGAAAAGTTCAAAAAGCTGAAATCAGGGCCGATGTATACACCGCCTAGTATTGAAGGAACGATCGTACAACCGGGTATTCATGGAGGGAATGAATGGGGCGGGCCGGCTTTTGATCCGGAGACAAATATTGCTTACGTCAACGTGAATGACTTTCCGTTTGTTTTGACGCTGGTACCGATGCCACCCGATCAATTTGCAGACATGTCGGACCTGCAGCGAGGCAAGACAATCTATGCTGGGCAATGTGCAGCTTGCCACGGTGCTGAAAGGCAAGGTGCAACCGGCTTGCCGCTGGTTAACTTGTCGTACAACGACGATGAATTGAAGGAGATCATCAAACAAGGCAGAAATGCGATGCCGTCATTTCAGTACTTCAAGGACGAGGATCTGAATTACCTGGTTGGGTTTCTGCAAAGTGAGCCTGGCGAAGCAGAATCTACCGCTAACATTGATCTAAGCGATGAGTCTTTGACGTGGAGCGGCGGCGAGGGCGAAACGGCCTGGTCAACGTCCACGCCACAGTACATCGCTGCCCTGGATTATTTTACAGACCATATGGGGTATCACGCTATTTCGCCACCATGGGGAAAACTCATTGCGATAGATGTTGCAAAAGGTGACATCAAATGGTCGATCCCACTCGGAGAATATCCCGGATTGGTAGAAATGGGGATTCGAAATACCGGTGCTGAGAACTTTGGCGGAATGGCTGTTACAAAAGGAGGTTTGATTTTTATAGCAGCAACAGAAGACAGTCGTTTCAGAGCATTCGACAAAACCAGTGGCGAGCTTTTGTGGGAATTTAAAATGGATGCACCTGGATTTTCGAGCCCTTCTGTTTACGAAATTGATGGAAGGCAATACGTTGCGATTGTAGCTGGCGGCGGCGGCGGTCGTTATCGTTCGCCTGTAACAGGTCCAATTGGCGACAAGCTTCATGTATTTGCCCTGCCGGAATCAATGGTTCAATAAAAGCGCGACTCAATCTACGAGATAAAAATCGAGGGTCCAGTAAATGAATACGATTATTAATATGTTTAAGAAAATGCCGTTTTCAGTATTGATTTTGATTTTTGCCGTCAGTCTCCCTCAATACGCTGGAGCGCAGAACACAGATGCATTGAAAATTCTGATGATTACCGGCGGTGGACCCTGGCACGATTACAACACGCAAAAGGACCAGATTAGAAATGGGCTGTTGGAACGTCTTTCGAATATCGAAATTACAACAGACTATGAGGGCGCCGATACGCTTACCATGGAGTCAACGGATTTCTTTTTCTCCCGACATTTGAAGAATGACTGGGCGGCCGATTTCGACGTTGTCATCTACAATCACTGTAACCTTCAGGTAAAAGATGAAGCCTATGTAAAACGAATCATCGCCGAGCACGTCAAGCATAAACTGCCTGCCGTCATGCTTCACTGCCCCATGCATCTTTATCAGTATGCGGCGGGCGATGCACCGCAGGCATGGTGGGATTTTACGGGTGCTGTTTCATACGTGCATGAGAAAGAAAATCACCCCAATACTCCTTCCTACACGATCGAAGTATTGGAGCCACAAAACCCGATCATGAAAAGCTACCCTCGTTCCTGGCGGACACCTGCCGGCGAGCTGTATTTGATCATTGATCTGGCCGATGGCGTTACTGCGTTATCGCACGCCTATTCGGTGGAGACAGGTGCCTATGTCGAAACAGCCTGGACGCATGAATATCAAGGCATTCGTGTTTTCTCCAGCACACTCGGACATCACAATGTTTCGATGGGCTCGGATGTGAACCTGAATCTTGTTGCTTCGGGCGTGCTCTGGGCGGCAGGAAAACTTGAAGAAGACGGGTCGCCAGCCCCGGGATATGAAGGAGAGCGTGGACTCGGGTGGATCTCGCTCTGGGATGACACGCTGAACGGCTGGCTTGAAAGCGGATATGCCCTGGATTGGACGTCTGCTACCTGGTATGGCCGGGGCGGTAACGAACGGATGACCTTGGCTGACGCTTGGAATACCCGGGCGGAAAAGTCGTTCCGACTTGATGGTGACACCCTGGTTGTCGAGGGAGATAAACGCAATCTGTTCTATGACGGCCGGATCGAGGGCGGATATTTCAAGAATTTTGAATTCAAGGTTGATGTCTACACCACTCCAGGTTCGGCTTCAGGGATCTATTTTCATACTCGCTACGAAGAGGAAGGGACTCCGGCCTATGGTTATGAAGCCAAGATCAATGCCAGCCGGGCGGGTGAGAGCAAGACTGGCAGCCTGGCGGGAGCACGCGAGGTAAAGACTGCCGCGCATAAAGACAACGAATGGTTCAGCTACTACATCAAGGTTGACGGCAAGAAAGTAACGGTAAAAGTTAATGGAAAGACAGTTAACGAATTTACCGAGCGAGCAAATGCAGATGGGCCTGGCCGACTCCACCACGGCACGATCGGTATTGAGGCCGTGGGCCCGGACAGCCGCGTCCTCTTTCGGAATCCAATGATTCGCCTATTGCCGGATTAATACGAGGTTATGCAATGAATAAGTGCACGCATACCGGCAGAGGGGCCTGTCTTGCGATTACGATGGCGTCATTGTTGGTGGCGTTGACAGCTGATTATGCTATCGCCGATACGCAAGATGCCGAACCACTGAAAGTTCTGATGATTACGGGCGGTGGGCCTTTTCACGACTACTATACCCAACTGAGACAGCTTGAAGAGGGGCTCACCGATCGCATCGGTAATATCAGGTTTACGATTGATCATAACGAGGGAAAGGGAAAACAGGATATGGCTTTCAAATTTGAGAGCCAGCTGACCGATGATTGGGCGCGGCAATATGATCTAGTCTTATATAACAACTGTAATCTCGATATGGGCGATGCCAATCATGTGAAACAGGTCATGAATGCCCATGCCAAGTACCAGGTACCGGCCGTATTGCTGCACTGCCCGATGCACCTGCATCGCACTACGACTCCAGATTGGTACAACTTTACCGGAGCAGTCTCCTATCAGCATGAAGTTATCCGCAGGCCTTTTACGGTTGAAGCTGTCGAAACGACTCACCCGATAATGACTAATTTCCCCGGGGCCTGGCGGACTCCCGAAGGGGAGCTGTACATGCCTTTCGAGCTAAAAGATAGTGCTACTCCGCTGGCACGTGCTTATAGCGTGGAGGCTGCTGAATTTTTTCCTGTTGCCTGGACCCACGAATACGAAGGGGTTCGGGTGTTCAGCAGCACGCTGGGTCACCACAACCCGACCATGGGCTCCGATGTGAATCTGAATTTGGTTGCAGCCGGCCTGCTGTGGGCGGCCGGCAAGCTTGATGACAATGGGTACCCGAAGGAAGGATATTCAGGCGAGCGCGGCCTGGGATGGATCTCCATGTGGGGTGGAGGAACTCTGAATGGCTGGCGTGCCAGCAAGGAGACGAACTTCGCCGAATTGAAATGGTGGGAAGGATCGGACGTCTGGCCGTCGCAATTGAACACAGGTACCAGGTCCTTTCAAATTGTCTCTGATCGAGTGGAATCAAACACCATTGTTGTTGAGGGTCCGAAAAGCAACCTGTTCTATTTTGGGCCTGCCGATGGCGGGGACTTCATAAATTTTGAGTTCAAAATAGATGTGTACACCTATCCCGGTTCCGCATCAGGGCTCTATTTTCATACCCGTTACAAAGAGGACGGACCTCCTAATTTTGGTTATAAGGCCAGGATTAACGCCAGCCGGGCCGGTGAGAGCAAGACCGGCAGCCTGGCTGGGGTGAGCGAGCTGAATACCGCATCGCACGGTGACAACGAATGGTTCAGCTATTACATCAAGGTTGACGGCAAGAAAATAACGGTAAAAGTGAACGGTGAAACAGTCAACGAATTCACAGAACCTGCGGATGCAAGGGGACCGGCCAGTCTACATCGCGGCACGATCGCTCTCGAGTCCGTGGGCTCCGACAGCCGAGTTCAGTTTCGGAATCCGATGATTCGTCTATTGCCGAACTAATAACTAAAGAAAGGGTGCCAAGTCTAAGGCCGGTAACGGGAGCAAGACGACACACGATGGACACGACGCTCGGCATAGATCTCGGCACACAAAGCCTGAAAGTTGTTTTCTACGACTATAATGCTCGCGAAGTCGTCGCGTCGGCTTCTGCGCCGCTCGAAGTAATGCGCGATGCAACTGGTCGGGCTGAGCAGGAAGCGAAATGGTGGCTGGTGGCATTGAAACAGGCATTGCAGCAGGTCAGCGCAAGCGTTCGCATGTCGGTACGCGCGATTGCGGTTTCCGGGCAGCAGCATGGTTTCGTGCCGATAGACGGCAGTGGCGAGGTCCTGCACGCGGTAAAACTGTGGTGTGATACGTCAACGCAGCAGGAAGCCGACGAGATTATGGAGGCTTGCGGCGGCCGTGAACGCTGCATCGAGCTCGCCGGAAATCCAGTGCTGACCGGCTACACCGCCCCGAAGATTCGCTGGCTGCGGAAGCATTATCCGCGCAAGTACCAAGACATGGCGCTGGTGCTGCTACCGCACGACTACCTGAATTTCGTCATGACGAGCCGCGCGGTGATGGAATACGGTGACGCATCAGGCACAGCGTTACTAAACGTGCGGAATCGCCGCTGGAGCCGCGAGCTGCTGCGAGCGGTCGAGCCGTCACGGGACCTGGCCAACTGCTTGCCGGAGCTGGTTGAACCCGGGGAAGTCATCGGGCAAACCACCGCTCTGTTCTCACAGGAGTTCGGCCTGCCGACCGGTATTCCGGTGGCACCGGGCGGTGGCGACAACATGATGGCAGCGATCGGAACCGGCAACGTCGTGCCGGGCCAGCTGACGATGAGCCTTGGCACGTCAGGAACCCTGTTTGCGTACGCGGATCGACCGATTGTCGACCCGCAGGGCAATATCGCGGCGTTTTGCAGTTCGACCGGCGGATGGCTGCCCCTCCTTTGCACTATGAACTGCACGCTCGCTACCGAATTAATGAAGCAGCTGCTCGTCATCAACAACGCCGGCTTCGATGCAGCCATAGATGCCGTACCGGCTGCTTCCGGCGGTCTGATTGTCCTGCCGTTTTTTACCGGCGAGCGTACACCGAACCTGCCGCGCGCCAGCGCGAGCGTGCTGGGGCTCAACCCGGAAAACTGCGAGAAAAGACACCTGTTGCGGGCGACTGTTGAAGGCGCAACTTACGGTTTGCGTTTTGGCCTCGACGAACTGCGCCGGCTGGGCATCCAGTCATCGGAAATTGTGCTGACCGGAGGCGGTGCCAACAGTCGAGCCTGGCGCCAGATCGTGGCCGATATCTGCCGGCTGCCGGTGGTACGGCTGGCGCAAGATGAAGGCGCCTCTTTCGGTGCCGCGTTGCATGCGCTGTGGGTACTGGAACGCCAGTTGGATTCCGGGCGTGGCATCGGCGACGTAACCCGCGAACACATTGTGCGGCAGCCGGATCTCGTCTGCACACCTGACGAAACCACATCCGAAAGCTACGCTGACGGCTATGCGGCCTACCGGCGCGCAGTAGCGGGCGTGGCACCATTATTCGAAACAGACGGAGCAAGAGCATGAGTGCGCGACCCTGGATTGGCAACCGCGAGTATTTTCCCGGCATTTCACGTATAGAGTACGAAGGCCCGGAATCCGATAACCCACTGGCATTTAAAGCCTACGATGCAGATCGCATGGTCGGCAACAAGACCATGCGTGACCATCTGCGTTTTTCGGTCTGCTACTGGCACACGTTTTGCGCTGATGGCGCCGATCCCTTCGGCCCCGGCACACGCCCCCGCCCCTGGAGTGAGGGGGGCGACCGACTCGAGGCAGCGGAAGAAAAGCTTGACGCTGCGTTTGAGTTTTTCAGCAAGTTGACAGTGCCCTATTTTTGCTTTCACGACCGCGACATGGCTCCCGAGGGCGCGAGCGTTGCCGAGAGCGAGAAAAACCTGCAGCACCTGGTCGGGCGTGCCAAAGCAAGGCAAAAGGAAACCGGGGTCCGGTTGCTGTGGGGCACTGCGAACCTGTTCTCGCACCCGCGTTACATGAACGGTGCATCGACCAACCCGGATTTCAATGTCGTCGCGCATGCGGGGGCCCAGGTCAAGGCGGCGCTGGATGCGACAGTAGAACTCGGCGGCGAGAACTATGTGTTCTGGGGTGGGCGCGAGGGGTATTCCGCGCTGTTCAACACGGATACCGGCCGCGAGCTGGAACACATGGCGAGGTTCCTTGGCATGGCCCGCGACTATGGCCGCTCGATCGGCTTTAACGGCACGTTCCTTATCGAGCCCAAGCCGATGGAACCCATGTACCACCAGTACGACGTCGACGCTCAGACCGTCATCGGCTTTCTCCGGCAATACGGACTTGCCGACGATTTCAAGGTCAACCTGGAAGCGAATCACGCCACGCTGGCGGGCCACTCATTTGCTCACGAGCTCAGAATGTGTACGAATGCCGGCATGCTTGGCTCGGTGGACGCCAATCGCGGCAATCCCCAGAACGGCTGGGATACGGACCAGTTCCCCGCCGACCTTTACGACACCGTGCAGGCGATGCTAATCATACTCGAGGACGGTGGCTTCAAGACCGGCGGGCTGAATTTTGACGCGAAAGTCCGGCGTGAATCGACCAACCTGGAAGACTTGTTTATTGCGCATATCGGCGGCATGGACTCATATGCACGTGGCTTGCTCGTCGCCCACGAGATCCTCGAGAAGTCCTCGCTGGCTGAATTCCGCCGCGAACGGTATGCGAGTTTCGACAGCGGACAGGGTCGGGCTTTTGCTAATGGACGGTTATCCCTCAAGGATCTCCGCGAACATGCCGTGAAACACGGTGAGCCACGCAAGATAAGCGGCCGGCAGGAATGGGTCGAGAACGTTATTAATGACTTCATATTTCGGGTGAAGCCCTGAGCCTCTCGTGGGCGGGCATCGTATTCGTTACAGACACCCCAGATGACGCGGCAAAGTCCGGACGGCATGACAGAGCGGGTACTGCGAAATGCCCGCGGCGACCGTGTCACGCTGCTAAATTTCGGCGCTCGACTGACACGCATCGAACTGCAGCTGCCGGACGGCATCCGCAACGTGATCCTCGGTTATGAAGATTGCGCGGATTACCTGACGGACCGTTACTTCATGGGCGCGACCGTCGGGCGTACCTGCAACCGCATTGCTGGTGCAAACTTCAACCTCGACGGTGTTGACTATTTGCTCGATGCCAACGAGGGCAAGAACCACCTGCACGGCGGTGCGGGCGGGTTTCACCACAGGTATTGGTCAATCGATGCGGCGGTCCCGGACGATACAGGGCGGTTTCGGTTGAGGTCAGCGGATGGCGACCAGGGCTACCCTGGAACGCTTGAGGCGACCGTCACGTACCGCTGGACGGATGAACGCGAACTCGTGATCCTGCTGGAAGCGGAAACCGACCGGCCGACGCATGTAAATATGACCAACCACGCCTATTTCAATCTCGCGGCTGACAGTGCCGACGTGCTCGGGCATCGCTTGCATGTTGCCAGTCGGCAAATCTTGCAGGTCAACGAAGACCTGCTGCCGACCGGCGATTTCCTCGATGTAACCGGCTCCGGACTGGATCTGCGCCAGCCAAAAACGCTGCGCGATATCATCGGGTCGCGACACCCGCTTGTCGTGCGCACTGGCGGTATGGACTTCAATTATGTTCTGGACGAATCTGGCGGCCGTGCCGAGCTTGAGAGCCCGAACGGCGACCTGCGCTTGCGGATGACGACAACGTGCCCCGGGCTTCAGGTATACGGCGGGCAAAAGCTTGGACCGCCGTTCGCGCCGCACCGTGGCATGTGCCTCGAACCTCAACATTTTCCCGATACACCCAATCAACCCGCCTTTCCCGGCACTTTGCTTGCGCCGGGCGAGCGCTATTCGCAGACAACGAGTTACCGCTTTATCGCGGCCGGCTGAGAGTTACCGGCAAATTGGGGTGATACCCGCAGAAACGACTGAACCGCCTGGCCGCAGTGGATACTCGAAGCAGGCCAGCCCATCCCGATTCACAAGAAAAGGTCGTTTCGATCCTGCAAGAGGCGGATGCCGGGGCGAAGATTAGTAAACTGGGCCGCAAGCAAATTGCGCTTGCTGTATGAACATTTAACTACTCGAAAGCTTTTCCGCCAGTCGCGGCCCACCACACCGCGCCCAGAATATGTTGTCTATACCAAATCTCATCATACTTTCCTTCCGGGTGCCCCAAACCCGTGTGATAAGATCTTCCACCTTCAAAATTTTCCTGATACCAAGCTATTGGATGGTAGTCTGGCATTTTCCCGCCGGGAAACGTGGTTTCATCCACAGTTAAAGCAACTTCAATATTGTCTGATAGTTCCAGATAGTTGTACCACTCTTCAGTAACCACCCATTTTTTCGGTAAGTGGGCGGTTGATGGATGATCGGGTTTTTCATTATTAACCACCGCCGTCCAAATGCCCGGATTCGGATGACGGTTCCACACACCACCAACCAGGCTTACATACCATGGCCACTCCATCATTGTGAATGAAGCTGAGTGTATCGCTACAAAATTGCCTCCTTGATGTATGTAATCTTGTAGTGCCTTTCTCTGGTTGTCATTAAGAATATCTCCGGATGTATTCATGAATACAATTACATCCATGCTATTCAGCTGTGCCTGATCGTCAAAGAAGTCAGCTTGTTCAGTCCAGGTGAGACCAAAATGATTATCCTGGCTCAACTCTTTGAACATCTGCACTCCATTCGAAATAGAAAGGTGGTGAAAGTCCAGAGACTTCGTAAACAAAAGAACCTGAAACTGTTGCTGATTACCCTCCATGCGCTGTGCAAATGAATTGGCGCTGACCAATATAAGTAGTCCAACCAGCATAACGGTTACTTTCTTAGACATGACTTTTCCGATTATTTTTTCTTGAATCATCATAGCATTCTACTTTAGGGAAACTTTAGTAGGATTCAGTTTGTTTTCAGTTGAACGTGTTCCAAGTTTACCTGCGCTGCCATCTCCCCAACAGTAAACTTCATCATTTGAAGAAATGCCACAAGTATGATCACTACCTATATCTATACTCTTAAAATTTACATTACCTGATACAGCTGCAGGTTCGACTCGCATTGTCGTTGTACCATCGCCTAGCTGCCCTGATCCATTTCTTCCCCAACAGTACGCCTTACCGTCAGTTGCAATTCCGCAGGTTTGAAAGACCCCGGTAGTAATTGAAGAAAAAGATACATTTCCTTTTACTTTTCGTGGTGTCCTCAAATTTTCAATAACTCCTATAGCATCTGCAGAACCAATACCTAATTTGCCATATCTGCCGCGGCCCCAGCAGATAGCTTCGTCAGCCTTACTTATGGCGCAAACATGATCGAGGCCAACGCTTATTGAGTTTGGTTCAAAATTGAACTCACCTGCGACAAGCCCTGGAACTATTTTTCTGTCGCGATCGTCATCTCCCTGTCCCAATAAACTACCAAAATCACTTGCTCCCCAGCAGTACGCATCCCCATTGGTTGTTATGCCGCAGGTCGTCGCTGATCCGGCATTTATTGAGCCAAAAGCAAGTCCACCGGAAACAGGTACAGGTACCAGCGAGCTCTCGATGGAGTTATTGCCGAGAATTCCATCCTCTCCCCGTCCCCAGCAGAAAGCGCCTCCATCGGTAGTAATTCCACAAGTATGAGCTAAGCCAGAATTTACTGATTCAAAGGACAAGCCGCCGGATACCGCCGTTGGAGTCGTGCTGTTGTCGGAAGAACCATTGCCGAGCCTTCCATATCTGCCACGGCCCCAACAATAAGCTTCATTGGCAACCGTGACGCCACAGGTATGATCCCAACCAACACTTATTGTCTTAAATCGAAGTTTTCCAGAAACCGCAACGGGAATCATACTGGGTTTGGTAGAACCGTTGCCCAGCTGACCTACTGAATTGTCTCCCCAGCAATAAGCCTCTCCGTCTGACTTGAGAATGCACGTGTGGTTCTCGCCAGCGCTAACTGAAGTGTCTGAATAGGCTGGTACAGAAGCGATCATTAATACTAACAATAAGTAACGTTTTCTAATTTTAGTGTTCATTATGGTTGGTTTCTGTTTTTTGATTTGATGATTAAGCCCAAAGATCACATTATCGATTAAACTAAGATCGTTGAGGTTTTCTTGTTTGATCTTCATTCGTCCTGTTGGTGGATATAATATCATCTGCTCATCATATGTCCGAGCGAATTCGCATGGACGAAAGTGGTGGAACGATTTCTTGTTGCTTGATAATAAAGGAAAATCCCACATACCGCATGGCTCGAATTACGAGGTACGGCCATCCGGCACAACAATTCGGAAAAATGATCGAGGGGATAGAAGACCATGCCTGTTGAGCGGCAAACAGATCGTCGTGAAGTACTGAAAAGCGGGCTCGCACTGGCGGGGATTGCAGCGACAGCGGCCATGCCGTTCTGGTCAAAGCTTGTGCTGGCACAGGGCGAAGTACTGGTGCCCTTCACGGATATGCCCGAAGGCTATAGCGCGCCGCCGGTTACCGCGGGCGGTATTCATTTCCTCGACACCCGGCACATCGATTCTTTCTACACGCCCAACGACGACTTCTACATTATCCAGCACTACAATCAGCCGGAGGTAGCTGACGACGACTACCGGTTACGCATCACCGGCCTGCTGGATCAGCCACTCGAATTTACGCTGGCTGAGCTCAAGCGCATGGACAAATTCGAGATCGATGCCGGGTTCGAATGCGGCGGCAACCGTCGGGAGATGTTTCACGGCCTGATTGGCAACGCGAAATGGGGCGGTGTTCGCCTGCGCGATTTGTTGCGCGATGCCGGGGTTCAGGATGCCGGCATTGAAGTCGTTTTCTATGGTTCGGATAAGGGTACTGAAAGAATTCGCGACGTCGACGTCGAGCAGGCGTTCGGCCGTAGCATGCATATAGATGACGCTCAGAGCGCCGATGTCATGCTTGCCTACGAAATGAATGGGGTGCCTTTGCCGCATTACCACGGCGCACCGGTGCGCCTCATCGTACCCGGCTGGTTTGGTATAGCGAATGTCAAATGGCTGGAACACATTCACGTACAGGATCGCCGCTACATGGGTCGTTTCATGGCGCGGGACTACGTCACGTTGAGCAAGATTGACGTAGGCGGTGTTGAACGCTGGGACGAACGTTCGGTTACCAGGATGCAACTCAAATCTACAATTATTCGCGTGACGCGCGGCAACGGCAGCCATCGAATTACCGGTTTCGCATTAAACGATGGCACGCCGCTCGAATCGATTGAAATCAAGATCGATGATGGTCCCTGGCGCTTGGCGCAGATCCATCCGGAATCGACGCAGTATTCCTGGAAACTGTTCAATTTCGATTGGCACGATGCGACACCCGGAGAGCACTCGCTTGTGTCGCGTGTAACAGATGTTAACGGCCACGTACAGGCAACAGCCGATCAAATGCCCGAGAAGCGTACCCGGTGGGAAAACTATGCACAATTCACACGAACCGTGATGATTTCGTAGTTACGCTGTTGATCCGGACTAATCGTCTGCAGGCGCCGAGACGGGCGCATCTTTCATCTTTATGAAAAACACTAGAATCTTCGCCGGGTCGGTCTCACTGGCGTTTCGTGACACAGCGTGTATATCGTTCGGCGTCTCGTAAAACGTTTGTCCAACGGTAAGTTTCTTTAGCTCACCACCCGCCACCTGCATTTCAACCGCTCCCTCGAGTACATAGACGAACGTGTGCGCATTGTGTCGGTGGCTCGCCGACTCGGCGCCGGGCGGATAGACGACTTCGAGAACAACCGCCTCGCGGTCCTCGATATCGGGCAAGTCAGTCTGGAAAATGCCCTTTGCGCTTGATTGCTGTGCGATGCTGGCGGTCGATAAAACGCATAGCAGAACGGTTATCGAAAGTTTGAGTGCTCTCACGCTGGTTTCTCCACTTGTGGGTTGGCTAGCCCTGCATGTCTTCGAGTTCGATGCCACGGGTTTCGTGCACCATTTTTACTACGAAAAAAATCGAGATCACGGCGCAAACCGTGTAGAAGCCGTAAGCTCCCGCGAGCCCGATAAACGTCAGCATAATCGGAAACGTCAGTGTAATGCCGAAGTTCGCCAACCACTGCGCAAGCCCGCTCACTGCAAGACCGGTACCGCGAAGTTGGTTCGGAAACATCTCGCCGAGCATGACCCACATCACCGGGCCCCAGGATCCGTTGAAAAAAATCACATAGACATTTGCACCGATAAGGGCCAGCGGTCCGTAAATGCCCTCGAGTGTCAGGGAGCCGTCTGCCGCAGTCGTTGCATTCAGAAACGCGATGACAAGCGTACCGAGTGATACGGCCATGCCGATCGAACCAACAAGCAGCAAGGGTTTTCTGCCGATCCTGTCTACCAGCAGCAGCGCAACAATCACTGCGCCGATACTCAAGGCGCCACTCAGGACATTAATAAGCAGCGCATCGCTTTCCGTAAAGCCAACCGATTGCCACAGCACCGCGCCGTAATAGAACACGACGTTAATGCCAACCAGTTGCTGAAAGGTTGCCAGCCCGATACCAACCCAGGCGAGTTTGCGTATGCGCTTGGTCTTCGGGTCGATCAGGTCCTTGAGTTTAGGAATGTGGTGGTCCGACGCAAAAGACGCATCGATTTCGTCCACCTTGTTTTTTGCCGCCGCGGCACCAAACAGTCTTGTTAACACTTGCTGCGCTTCGTGTTTCTTGCTCCGCAGCACGAGGTAGCGCGGGCTTTCCGGAATGAAAAACAATGCGACGAGGAAGGCGGCGGCCGGCAGAATTTCAACCCAGTACATCCAGCGCCAGGCTGCGTGGCCCAGCCAGAATTCGGTCGTCGATGACCCGGCTGCGTATGCCAGCAGATAGTTGCTGAGGAACGCGATGAACAGGCCGAAGATGATTGCTATCTGTTGCACCGTCGCCAGCGCACCGCGGTAGCGCGCGGGCGAAACTTCGCTTATGTAAGCCGGCGCAAGAATACTGGCGGCACCAACCGCCAGCCCGCCGAGTACTCGATAAACAACAAACTCGAGCGAACCGGTAGCGACGCCTGATCCCCAGGCGCTGACTACAAAAAATACCGCAGCGATCCGCATGATTGCACGGCGACCGAAGCGGTCCGCCAGGCGGCCCGCGAAATAGGCACCAACAGCGCAACCAAGCAGCATCGACGCAACATTGAAACCGGTACCAACGCTGTCCGAATTAAACGCTGCCTGCAGCCCGTCAACCGTCCCGTTGATCACGCCACTGTCGAAGCCGAACAGAAAACCTCCCAGCGTCGCTATGCAACTGATAAGTATGATGTAAAGCGTGTGGCCGTCTGCCGCATTTGGGTGAGTCACAATTACTTTCCCCTGTTTTAATTATCGTAGTTGTGGCGCGTTGTATCAGATTGCTGCCTGATCAAACTGTTGAATATCGTGTTGACTTGTTCATTACTCCATCCTCGCGAAAATGGAGTCTCCGCCGAACGCCGGGCGGTTCAGTCTCGGGGAACGCGCTGCGCGGGTGGCGCCGAGCTTCCACGTTCTATCAAGCTGTAGTCCAGGGTAAGGTGCTGGCATTCGGTATTGCTGCCCGCGCGACTGGCGCGAATACTGCGCGTCAACAGGTCGATGGCCGCATGCGACATGTCGCTGATCGGTTGACGGATGGTCGTGATCGCCGGCCAAACCGTGGTTGCCAGCAACGTGTCGTCGAAGCCGGTTACTGTCAGCTCGCCGGGCACATCAATGTGATGACGGTGGGCGACGGAAATCGCGGCGGCGGCCATCTCGTCATTGCTGGCAGCGATTGCAGTCGGAATTTCACGCAGCGCGAGCAGACGGTTGGCCGCGTCCAATCCGGAACGATATGAAAATAGGCCGGTGGCAACCAGTTCCGGGCGCCACTTTATACCCGCTGCTTCAAGCGCGTCGCGATAGCCGCTCTTGCGTACTTCGCTGACCAGGTACTTTGGGTTGCCGGTTATGAATCCGATGCGCCGGTGACCGAGCCCGATAAGGTATTCGGTCATCGTACGTACCGCGCTTCTGTCGTCGATCATCACTGACGAAATGCGTTCGCCGACAAGCTGTGGGCCCATTGTGACGGTCGGCACATCGAGCTCTTTGAGCAAATTGAGCAGATAAAGCGAATCGGCGAGCGGCGGCACCAGCAGGACGCCACTGATGCCGCCCTTCAGTTGATCCATTATGGTCCGCTCCGCATCGGCCTCGCCATCGCATTCGGCGACGACCAACTGCGTATCGTTTTCGCGAGCCTGCTCCAGTGCGCCCAGCAGCGTCGCGCTCAAATACGTGCTGCTGGGGTTGGCGTACAGCAGGCAGACCTGCATCTGGCTTGCACTGGCCAGGCTGCGGGCCGCCCGGTTGGGCGAATAGCCGAGTTCGAGGATGGCGGCGTCTACCGCTGCGCGCGTGCTGCCGCGGACGTTGCCCTCGCTATTGATGACGCGGGATACAGTCATCGGCGAAACGCCGGCGCGGATGGCAACATCGCTGATGGTAATCCGCGCATGATGGCGGCGAGCCGCCACCCGCCTGATCTTGCCCACTGTCGATCGCCTTGTCTGTCTCGCTACTTTCCGAAACTCTGGCTGCGGACAGGCTGAGCCTTTTCCCATTCCGCCTGATCGACGCTTCGAACCTTTTGGGTAAAGACGAATGTCCCGTTCTTGTTGCCGATCACCAAATCCACCAGCCCATCTTTATTGATGTCCCCGCTTACCACCAGCCGTCCAATGCCCGCCTGGTCGTCGATCAGATAAGGAACGAAATCTACCGCGCCATCCTGGCGCGTGAGCCGGAAATAATAGATCACCGGGGCCTGTCGGGACCCGGGGTCGTTGAAATCGTGGGCCCGGTAGGTCTTTCCGGTCACGATGTCTTTCAGGCCATCGCCGTCGATGTCGACAAGGTCGACTGCGTGGAGCTGGGAAAATTGAACGCCATAAGGGTTGTCCGTATTTGTTTCTGCATTGCTCAGAATACGATGCTCGCGAAAGCTGCGGTTCCGTCCGGTACGAACCTGTTCAAACCAGCTCAGGCCCCAACCGTGAGCGTCGAGGCTGGTGATGACGTCGTTGAGCCCGTCGCCATTCACGTCATAGGCGAACATCTGCCCACCGCCACGCAAATCGGCGAACGGTTGGCCCCCCGTCCGGTCAGCGAACGGGAAAGGGTGAAAAGTCCAATCCGGATCGTTTTGCAGGGACGCGGGTTGTTGTAACCATCCATCCCCGGTCAGAACGTCGGTACGCCCGTCGCCGTCGACATCCCCGTAGCCCATGCCGTGGGTGTAGTGATGAACCTCCTGCTCTTGAGTCGATACCGGGTGAAAAATCCAGGGCAGCGTCGGGGCCACAGGGTTCGGTGAGACATAGCCGTAATGTTTGCCGTACGCCATCAAAAGTTCAGGCACCTTATCGCCGGTAATGTCTGCAACTACAGGTGCTTCGTTCTTGACGCGGTCGATCACATAGTGCCGCTCCCAGTGCTCAGGCCGTTCTGTGCCCGGACCACTGAAAGACTTGCCGGGGTTCCGGTACCAGTAAGCCTCGGTATTGGGAAGCCCCACGGTCAGGATATCAGGCCAGCCGTCCGCGTCGAAATCGAAGACGAAAGAGAAGAAGTTGGTGTTGGCGTAATACGCTCGATCCGTTGGACTCCGCCTGGTCGGCGCCACCGCCGGATAGAATTCGTGTCGGTTCTTGAATTCGGGTCCCAGGTATATGTCCGGCCCACTGACGACATCCTGGTGACCATCCTTGTTAAAGTCACCAAAATTGGCGCCTTCCGACCAATAGATGGGGGTCAGCTCCTGTTTTTCAAAATCACGAATGACAAACTCGTCGGCTTGAGCGCCGGCGGTTAGGAAAGAGCAGGTGAATATTGATGCTATAACGCGCTGAGTTCTGTTCATCTTAGTGCCTCATCTTTAGTCGGCTAGTACTGGTTTTACCGGTCTCCAAAATTCTCGATGCGGACAGGCTGAGCCTTTTCCCATTCTTCCTGGTCGACGGTTCGAGCCTTTTGGGTAAAGGCAAAGGCCCCATTTTTGTTGCCGACTACAAAATCGACCAGCCCATCGCCGTTGAGATCTCCGCTCACCAGTTGTCGTCCAATGCCGGCTTCGTCATCTATCTGATGAGGAATATATTCCACCTGTCCATCCTGGCGTGTGAGCCGGAAATAATAGATTACCGGGGCCTGTCGGGACCCTTCGTCGCCGAAGTCGTGAGCCCGGTAGGTCTTGCCAGTCAAGATGTCCTTTAAGCCATCGCCATCGATATCGACAAGTTCAACTGCGTGGAGCTGCGAGAATTGAACCCCATAAGGGTTGTCAGTATTTTTCTCCTGAATGCTCATAATGACGTGCTCTTTAAAGCTGATTTCGTCGCCATTTCGGATCTGTTCAAACCAGCTCAGGCCCCAACCGTGTGCGTCCTTGCTGGTGATAACATCGTTGAGCCCGTCGCCATTCACGTCATAGGCATACATATTGGCTCCGCCGGTGAAACAGCAGAACACGGGGTTTGTTTTCCGATTGACGAATTGATAGGGGTGATGCTCCCAATCTTGACCGTCTTGCAGGGAGGCGGGCTGTCGCATCCAGCCATCCCCGGTTATGTAGTCATTGCGTCCGTCGCCGTCGATATCCCCAATTCCCATACCGTGGGTGTAGTGATGAATCACTTCCTCGTGGGTCGATATCGGGTGAAAGATCCAGGGAAGCGTCGGAGCTACAGGGTTCGGCGAGACATAGCCGTAATGTTTGTCGTAGGCCATCAACAGTTCAGGCACCCCATCGCCGGTAAGGTCTTTGAAATCAGGTGCTTCGTTCTTAACAGCGTTTGTGACGAAGTAGCGCTCCCAGTGCTCCGGCCGCTCCGGACCCGGACCACTGAAAGATTTGCCCGGGTTCTGGTACCAGTAAGCAGGGGTATTGGGAAGTCCCGCCGTCAGGACGTCCAGCCAGCCATCCCCATTGATGTCGTACACGAACGAAAAGAAATTGTCGTTCGAGTAATACCCAAAATCATATGGCAGCCGCTTGGTCGGCGCCACGGGGGGATAGAATTCGTAACGATGTTTGAAGTCGGGCCCCAGCCACATGTGCGGTCCGCTGACGACATCCTGATGACCATCCTGATTAAAGTCGCCGAAACTTGCGCCTTCCGACCAATAGACAGGAGTTAGCTGTTGCTTCTCAAAATCGCGAAGAACAAACTCGTCGGCTTGAGCGCAGACGGTCAAATATAAGCAGGTAAAAATCAATGCTGCGACGCGATTTGTTGTGGGCATCTCAGTACATCCTCCGATCATCCCGACTTTGTACTTTGGTGTTATCAAGCGTGACCGTAATCACGGGATGTTAACGCTACCACTGCTGCCCGAACAATACTACTTATCCCCCAGTCGCCGTTCAAATGCCTCTTTGTGTTATGAATTTCGCAGGGCTGGGCTGGAAGCATGCGCAAAGTTGCTTTTGAATCTAATTCGACTGACCAGGACGCCCCTTTTATGTTCGCAGCATCGTTGCCCGGAGAGTTGGCCGCTACCGACTTACCTGCAGGCGTGCCTGTCCTACCGACGAATCCACAAGAGACAACGATCAACCTGGCTCATTGCGTGAATCATCAGTCGCTCAACGGGTTGGGCCGCATCTGGAAGTGAAACACCTGGGGGAAGGTGCCTTGCCCGGTTTCCATGTGGAAGGGGGCGCGGCCGCTGAAGGAAGCCCAGATGCCACGGCCTTTCCAGCCGACGTTGGGATCGTCGATGCGACCGTCCATCCACTTGGTGTAGAAGCCCAGAGGGTAGGGCACGCGCATTCTCACCCACTCACCGTCTTTGAGTACCAGCAAAGCCTCGCTCTGGTTGCCGGTATTGATGGGGATGTTTTCCCCAAGACCCAGGGCATTGAACTGGTCTACCCAGGTGTAGTAGCTGCCTTCGGAGCTGCCGGACTGGTCCAGATTCTTGAATTGGGGCAGGGGCTCCGTGTGGAAGCTCCATCCCTCGGGGCAGTGCTGGCCGGTGGCCCGGGGGCCGTTCAAGGGACCGACGCACTTGCGGCGGTCGAAGCTGGCCATGTGGCCGCTGGCCATGGCCACCCAGGCCACGCCGTTGCGGTCGATGTCCATGCCACGGGGGGAGAAACCCTCAATGGGGTCGCCGTTCTTATCCACCGGCAATTCGTAGTACTCGACCAGGGCGGTTTCGCTGGGGTTGTCGCCCGGAACCAGCCGCGCCACGGCGCCAGGGAAGCCGAGGATCGACCCCCACACGGAACCGTCGGGCGCAGGAGCCACGGCGTAATAGCCGCCGGGATAGATGCGCTTGTCTTTGGTGGGGTCCGCAGCGTCGTCGGGTTCCAGGTAATCCGCGTCGCGCACGCCGTTGCCGTTAGTATCCAGGATTAGCGGTGTCCATCCCTGGGAGGCCGCCGCGTCACGGGTTTTGAGAAATTTTTTCGCGTCCAGCCAGCCAACCACGGGGCCGCCGCCACTGGTCCACAAGGTGTCATTTTCATCCTCGGCGAACATCAGGTGGTGCGTGCCAAAACAGGTATCGATATGCGTGTACTCCCCGCTGGCCGGATCGTACAGGCCCAACTGTCGTCCCGAGGTCTGCAACGGGAATACCTGCGCGGAAGGATGATCCGAGCCAGACTGGCACCAGTCGGGGTTGTCCCTGCCGCGCACCCGGGCGGTGATCCACACCCGGCCCTGTCCGTCCAGCATCGGGTTGTGCACATTAGCCCTCGAGTCCCAGATGGCTTCATCGCCCCAATAAGGCGATTCCGCCACGGGAGGACTGGACACGGGGCCCGCTTCGGGGTCCATCATGGTCAATGGAATCTGGTCCAGGGTGTGATTGACGGGGTCGAGCACCGGCAGGTAGTCGGCGCTTTCTTCCAGGGCACCGTAGAGCTTGCCATAGCCGTTAACGGTGGGCTTGCGCCGGTCCGTGCCGACCAGGTCATGAAGATAGGCGGTGGGATCGGCCCAGTCCCATTGCGTGATAACCACGTTGCGCTCCAAACCCTGCGGCCGGCTTGGTGCGGGCGGCAGTTCGCCGGCGGCGATACGGTCGGTCCAGTCGCTGAACATGCGGATGGTCCCTTCCATTCCCAGGCCGGTCAGGGTGCGGATCATGAAACCCCCGGCCTGGCCGGACTGGAGGCGGCGCGCCCAGGCATCAGCGGAACTGTCACTGCCGCCGAACAGGGCCGGGATTTCGCGCGTCGCTGCATTGCCCAACTGATGACAGCTCAGACAGCTGCCGGAAGAGATGAGGCGGATGTAGTCGGCCTGGTGCCTGAGGTTGGGGCTGATGCCGTTGCCTGTCGGACCGGTGCCGGGGAATTCGGTCTTGGCTGGTAATTCCAGCAGGGAGAACCAGTAGCCGGCCGGGTAGTACTGCGCTGCTGCCGCTTCATCGGGGGCGGGTACCGCCGTGAGGTCCAGCGTGCCACCCGGTGAGGCCTGGACTTTTTCGGAATCCACCAGGCCGTAACCGCGCACCCAGACGTCGTAATTGGCCCCTGGCAGGTCGGGAATCAGGTAGCGGCCCTGGGCGTCGGTGACCACTATCTTGGCGTAGCGCGTCCCGAGATCGCGGGTCTCGGCAATGACCCAGACGCCGGCTTCGGGACCATCCGGGCCGGTCACCGTGCCGCCGATATCCTCACTTGGTGTCTCGACACTGCTGGCATCCGGTGCTTGAAAACCGGCATCCGGCTGGGATGGTCCTTGCCGCTCCCCGGAGCCGCAGGCGATGAGCGTGAGTGGCAGAAATCCGGTAAGAATCAGAGGCAGGATTTTCGCGAGAACCATGGCTTACTTCCCTTTGCGTCCGGCGTGAAAGGTCGGGCAATCGAGGTTATCGGAAGTTTGGCTCGTCAGCAAAATTTGTCGGTGAATTCAGGCACGGGTGGCGCCTCGACGGCCCGGTAAAAGGTGATTGGAGTGCCCCGGGCAAAGTCGAGACCGCTGAGCCTCAAAGTGTGGGCTGCCCGCAGGCCCCGGGGCCGGCGCCAACGCAATCAGAACCGGCGAACAACCGAATCTGGCATCATTATTGTGTTTGACAAATAGCTGTTAGACCCGAAAATTGAATCAAGTCCACAAGAAATCAATCCACAAGACAGGATGGCGTAAAAGGATGAATAGGACGTTCTTGACAGGGTTAGCCACGCTAATTTTCGCGCTTACCAGCGCGCCGGCAAGCAAAGCTGAAGAAGTTGATTTGATCGTAAAAAACGGAATCGTTTTGACGATGAACGCCGGTAAAGAGATTTTAAGCGACGGTGTCGTCATTGTTAAAGGCAACAAAATAGTAGAGGTTGGGGGTGTCGAGATCCTGGGAAAATATTCATCTGGCGATGCAATAGATGCGCAAGGCGGCATCATCATGCCAGGGATGATAAATACTCATACCCATGCATCCATGAGCGTGTTCAGAAGTTTAGCGGACGATGTTCCCGATAGATTAAACAGATATATATTTCCATTAGAAAACAAAATGGTGTCAGAGGAGATGGTATATATCGGAGCCGTTCACGCGGCGATTGAAATGGCCAAGGCAGGCGTTACCACAATGGTAGACATGTACCTATTTGAAGAAAGTGCCGCTCGAGCTGTAAAGGAAATTGGGCTTAGGGGCGTAATGGCACAAAACATTATCAAATATCCCACCGCAGACGGGGCGGATGGAAATGCCAAACTGGAGCTGGCGACCGCGTTTGTAGAAAAATATAAAGATGACGAACTGATTACACCAGCATTCGGGCCTCACGCTCCGCATACTGTAACGAAGGAAAATCTGGAAAAAATAGCAGAGTTATCTGAAAAATATGATGTTCCGGTGTCCATGCATGTGGCGGAGACCCAGGAAGAGTTTGATAAGTTTCAATCAGAATTTGGAATGACGCCCATCGAATATTTGGATTCTGTGGGAATGCTAAACGAGAGACTTATCGCAGCTCATTGTATTTTTGTAACAGACAGTGATATTGAGCTCATGAAACTACGGGATGTAGGAATTGCTCATAACATGGTCGCCAACATAAAGTCAGCGAAGGGTGTATCACCAGCGCTCAAAATGTTTGACGATGGCCTTAATATCGGGCTTGGCACGGATGGTCCCATGAGCGGCAATACTTTGGATATTATTGGCCAAATGGGATATGTCGCAAAGTTACACAAGCTGGTTAATAACGATAGGTCAGCGATGCCACCATACAAAGTGGTAGAAATGGCTACGATGGGCGGAGCAAGAGCTATTCACAGGGAGGACGAATTGGGCTCTTTGGAGCGCGGCAAACTGGCAGATATCGTAATTGTCGAAACAGAATCTACCAATATGCAACCGATTTTTGATCCCTATTCGGTATTGGTCTATTCCGCTAATGCATCAAACGTGGATACCGTAATTGTAAACGGCAAGATAGTCGTGTCGGAAAAAGCCCTGCGGACTTATGATGAGGAAAAAAGCAGGGCAGCTATGAAAGAGTTTTCAAAAAAAGTCGAAGAAATTACGGAAACTTTGTGAGCTTAAAGGGTGGGTTGTTCAGCGAGCTCGTTAAAAGCGCTGAACTATGAGCCTGGTGATCCGCCTTGGTGGTCAGCGCTGCGCCCGCTACTCGCCTTGCTGATCGAGAAATAAAATAACAAGAAAGGGTATCTCGATGGCTGCCAGAGAAACGTTTACTTCCCGGTTTTCCACGATTCTGACCATGATTGGCTTTGCTGTTGGCCTTGGCAATGTTTGGCGATTTCCTTACATGATGGGTGAGTACGGCGGCTCCGCATTTCTCATCGTCTACTTGGTCTTCACGCTCTTGCTCGCTATTCCCGCAATGACTGCGGAGTGGACCCTGGGTCGCGAAACCAGGAAAGGACCGATCGGCGCGCTCTCGAGCGTTTGGGGCCAGAAGTGGGGAAAGCGTATTGGCACGCTGCTCGTGTTTACGATCGCTATTTCGACGTCATACTACATCGTCGTTATCGGCAACGTCGCGTTTGCGGCCTCTTTTTCAATTCTGAATGGTTTTACGGATTCCACGTTCGCAACTTTCGACCAACAGTATTCGAACGGTTGGCTGCAATACTGCTTTAGCGTCGGTGTCTTGTGTTTGATCATGGTGGTCTTGTCTCGTGGATTAAACAAGGGTATTGAAGCCGTCAGTCAGCTTTTTGTTCCTTTTTTCGCGCTCGTTATTTGCTATCTGGTTGTAAATGCATTTTTTCTTCCAGGCGCACCTGCAAAGTTTGCCGAGTTTCTAAAGCCTGACTTTTCAGCGCTGGAAGCAGAACATATTTTCGCGGCACTCGGCCAGGCGTTTTTCTCGTTAGGACTCGCGGGGACAATTATGGTCATGTATGGCTCGTATATGGCCGACGACCAGAATATTCCGCGAATTGCCGCATTCACTGCACTCGGCGATGTTGGCGCGGCGTTCCTGGCATCGTTGTTTATCGTTCCGACCATTCTGGTGTTTGAGCTGGACCTGTCGCAAGGGCCAACGCTGGTTTTCGCCACGCTACCGAAGTTGTTCAGCGTGATGCCGGGTGGTCGAATTCTTGGTAGTGGCTTTCTACTGGCGTTGACGCTAATAGCTTTTCTATCCGCACTGGGGGCGATCGAAGCCATTGTCGGCAGTATTAGTGAGGAGCTTCGCGTACGTTCCGGACGAACACGGGTGATCATTGCTGTTTTATTCGTGGAGGCGGCCGTCATGTTGCCGAGCTCTCTCGATCCAAGCATTGTCGGGATTCTCGATCTGATTTTCGGCTCGGGCATGCAGATGTTGGGTAGCGTAATAGCCATCATCACAGTGGCATGGGGATTGGGGCAAGTTAAAACCAATTTACAAATATTCGGAGAAACCAGTCATGGTTGGCACACGACCTATTTCTTTTGGTTGAAATGGGTAGTTCCAGTTGTGATATTGGTCGTCCTCGGCGGTTATGTGGCGAGCAACATCTAGTTTTGGCTTAATAATTTGGAAAATCTATGACTCGTAATTTCTCAACTCGTGCAATACATGATGGTGAAGGCTGGGATAAGTCAACCGGCGCTCATAACACCCCTATATACCAAACGGCCACATTTTCATTCGAGACTGCCGAAGACATGGCGGCCGCCATCATGGACCATCCCTTGGAGAGTTTCTTTTATTCAAGAACAGCCAATCCAACGACGGCGGCGCTTGAGAAAAAAATGGCATCGTTGGAAGGCGCTGAGGCCGCATTGATTACGTCATCGGGAATGGCCGCAGTTGCAATCTCAATTCTTATATCTGCGAGAGCAGGCGAACACGTCATTGTGACGAATGACCTTTTTGTAATTAGTCGCCAATTTTTCGAAAAAGATTGCCCGGCAATGGGCATCGAAGTGTCGATGGTCGACGTAAGAAACTTGCAGGATGTCGAGAATGCTATTCGACCCAACACAAGGGCGTTGTTCATCGAGACGGTAACCAACCCCAATTTACACATCTCCGATGTCGCGGCGTTTCGCTCGTTGGCGGACAAGTACAATCTGATATTGATTGCAGACAACACATTCCTGAGTCCGTATCTGTTAAGACCTGTTGAGCAGGGAGCTCATATTGTGCTGCATTCAGCGACTAAATATATCAGCGGGCACGGTGACACCGTTGCCGGAGTCTTGGCCGGGTCGAAGAAGAGCATGGACAAAGCGCGATTGAAGCTGGATACGTTCGGTCAATGTCTGAGCCCAATAGCATCCTGGCTGGTAATGCGTGGGGTGCGTACATTGCCGTTGCGAATGCGTCAGCATTGCGCGAATGCCCAGGCGCTGGCTGAGTACCTGGAAGGTCACGAGCTCGTGGAATGGGTGAAGTATCCAGGGCTAGAGTCCCATCCGCAGTATTCGCTGGCCAGATCCTCTTTGCCCAATGGCTGCGGCGGAATCGTCAGCTTTCGGATCAAAGGCGGGGCAGACGAAATGAACCGGTTTGCGAATAGCCATGAGCTTTTTGGCAAGGGCGTGAGCTTGGGCGACGTGTGCACACTGGTATATCCGCAGCCCTGGCGAGACAATCTGATTCGAATTTCCGTCGGTTGTGAAGATGCGGGCGATATTATTGAGGAGTTCGAAAAGGCGCTCGCTGCAGTATAGAACCATTTTTGGCCACAGAGGATTCTTCTTGTGATCTCAATTTCGAGAATGAAAGCGCACATTGGGCAGTATTGTGTGGCCAGAACGTTTAGCTCGGGCGTCCGTCGCGCAGAACGAACGACATTCTCGCTGGGCAGGTACAGACCAAAAGAGGCGCCCGCACTGGAAGATGCATTCTGACCGTCGTGGTGCCTTTTGATCTGCGAACGCCAAAAAAGTATTCCGCTGTTGCCAGCGTCAGCATATCCCGACCGTGCCGACTGACGGTGACAATCTCGCAAAGGCATCAAGATGCGAAAGCGCAGCAAGAAAAACCTGCCGTTAATGCAACGGATACCCACAGCATGCCACAGGTAGTGCCGCTTGCCATCGGTTTTGACGAAGACTTTAGCCTAGATGACTTCGCTTTAATCTGCGAGCGTATAAAGCGCCGAACTTAATGCACCAAAGACGGACCAGATTCTCTGGTGACGATGATGACTCGTTCGGTCGGCAGATCTTCGATTTAAGGCGTCAGTACCGCTATGGGGAGTTGTCAGACTCTTCGAGAATCAATTCTTCGAGTTTGCGGCGAAACTGCAATGATGCCGCATCCAGTCCCAGCTTGATGTGTCTCGTAGTCTCATTGGCTATCCCAGTGTGTACTGCCTCCAGTACGTCACGATCTTCAAGGAACGCCGCTCTGGCGTCAGCGGCTATCGACGCAGTCACTGCTTCGTTGTCGGGATCGGTATTTCGGTGCTGTAGCCAGTGATAGCGCGTGTTGTTCGCATCGATCGGTGTCATAAAATGATAGGAAATCATGACATATGTTAGTTGGTCGATCTTGAAATCCGGGCCACCCTTCCCGGCTGGAACGTAAATCCCCTTGTTAATCGCGGTGCACGGGTACTGCGCCTCATAGTATTGATACCGGTCGCAATCTCCTTCGAATTGGAGAAGAGGTGCATAGAAGGGCGGTGGTTTGTTTCCGTATATCCATCGATGAACGACTAGCCCTTTGTCCGTTTCGGTGATTTCCAGTGGTGTGTTATCCGTGCCAGGGGCCGCAAAGGAAGCGCGATGTACCCAAGCGACATGTGAAGGGTCCAGGAGATTGTCCATGATGTATTTGTAGTTGCATGCGAATGTTAGGGCATCGCCCTTCGAGATTTTCCAATCCGGGTTGTCGTAGTTTTCGATGTTCACTATCAAGTTGTCATCGGAAAGGTCAGCATTGCCCATCCAGATCCATACCAAACCCCATCTGTCGATTACGGGATAGCTGCGAACAACTGCCGAAGGCGGGATTCGATCTTGTGTCGGCGCGGCAACGCATTGACCGGACCGATCGAATTGCAGTCCGTGATAGCCGCATTCAATGTTGTCATTCAATAGCCGACCTTTCGACAATGGCAATCGTCGGTGCGGACAGGAATCTTCCAAGGCAACCGGATCGCCGTTTTTGGAGCGGTACAGGACTATATTCTCATCCAGTATACGGAGTGCTGTCAGGTTCGCTCCTACGTCCGAGGAGAGTGCCGCCACATACCAGCTATTTCTAAGATACATTTCCTGTCCCAATGTAGGCGAGGACATTGGGAGCACTACTCATAGTAGCCAATTGAATCACCATCCGTAGTAACACCCAGCCCATTCAACAACCGATTCGAATAATTGAAATAAGCGGCGACCTGATTTACCTCGAGAATTTCGCCATCCGTACACTCGCTTTCGCGAAGCGAATCGATATCTGAGGCCTTCATCGTTGCTACATCGGTAGTTAGTTTCGCCGCGTAACGTATCAGCGCTAACTGCTTACCCTGAAATTGTGTCTCCGGTTTTCCTGCTTTTAGGCTGTGCAGAATATCGTCACATCGCTTCTCATCGCCAAGCAATCGCCTCACGTTCATGAAATGGTGGGTCAAACTGTATGCGCAATCGTTCTTGATGCTGACGTAACACGCGACGACCTCCAGAAACCATAGTGGCAATGTGATATCCGGGTGGTGCAAGACACTACGGTAGAGGGTCACGTGGCCGTGCATCGTGTGGGGCCGCAAGGAATGCACCTTCATGACATTGTCGACTGTGCCATGCGGCGTCATTGCCTCGTTATATAACTCCCGCAGAACGCCAGTCGCCTCGTCCTCCGGAATCATTCTAATCCAAGCTGTCATTAACTACTCCCAGTACCCATCAGGCACGGTCGGCAGAGTATTCCTATGGGACAGACGGTGAGCCCGAGAATACTCGCCGCACCATCGGCTCGAAAAACTCGATTGATAGGCTCTCGATGTTCGGATTGATTGCTACGATATCGTAATGCTCGATGAATTGCGCGGTCCAATCGAAATACTCGTGGCCTCGCCATTGTTCGCGAGCGTTGATGAATTCCGGGTCTTCCGGCTGGTAAAACCCGTGCAGATGAATTCGCTGAAAAATCTCGTGGTGCTCGAGCATCCATATGTTTTTCTCAGAAACGAACGGTCGAAGCAGGTCGGCAGCGAAACGTCCATGATTTTCGGGGCAGATGATAAATCCGGCATCGTGGAACAGGCCTGTGACGATCGTGTCCTCATCGTGGCCATCGCTGTGCAGCATCGTCGCCGTCTGCAGGCAGTGCTCGTAGTTATTGATCAGGTAGCCGAACGTGGGCGCGTCTCGTGACGCCAACAGAAGCTCGAGTGCCTGTCTGGCGCGTTCCTCTGCCAGGTAGACCGCACGCTGTCGATTCATGACTGCCCAGTCTTCAGGGCTATAGTCGCCCATATTGCATGGCTCTATGTACTGCCAGTCAACGCGCAGCAGTTTATCGCGCTCACCAGCCTTTCGCCGTATGGGTGGGTAGCTTGTCTTTTTAGCTGTCATGACTTATGGGTTTCTACGCTGCCGGAATATTCCATAGCCCAAATAGGCGAGGATAATGGACAACAGTGGATTGACGTAGTTAAAGAACGCCCATGGAGCGTATTCCAGCGGTGACATCGCCAGTACTCCCGTAATAAACGCTCCGGAAGTTGTCCACGGGATTAATGATGTGCTGAGTGTGGCGCCTTCTTCCAGGCACCGGGAGAGCATGTGTTTCTCGAGATTATGCGCCTCGTAAGAATCTTTGAATATCTGCCCGCCGAATATGATGGAAAGATACGCCTCGCCCATGCTCATGTTGGCAATGACGCCGGCGCCAATCGTGGTCGCTACCAGGCTTGCGGAACGCTTGATACGATTCAGCAGCCCGCTCAGCAATACTCGTACGAAACCCATACGATCGAGGATACCGCCGAGCGACAAGGCGAGCAATGCGAGTGACATCGTCCACATCATGCTTTCTAAACCGCCGCGGCTGAGGAGCACATCGAGACGCTCGAGACCCGTGTCAGCGACATAGCCGACATGCAGACTATTCAGTACCTCCGTAGCGGTTCGATCTTGCATTGCGACGGCTAGCACTACTGCGGTAGCAACACCGCCCAGCATGCTGGCTTCGGCCGGCGCTCGTCTGATGCTGAGCACGAGCAATACGATCAGCGGCAGCAGAGTCAGCGGGTTAATTGTGAATTCAATCGCGAGATGTTGCTTTAATTCGAGTAGTTCCTGCGCGGACAATGTCTGGCTGCTGTAACTCAACCCAACGAATGTAAACATGACCAGGCAAATGACGTACGTAGGGACGGTCGTGTACATCATCGACTTGATGTGAGAGTAAAGATCCGTACCAGCGCTCATGGCCGCGAGATTAGTCGTGTCCGACACGGGCGACATCTTGTCGCCGAAGCTTGCGCCGGAAACGACCATGCCGGCTACCAGCGGCAGTGGAATGCTTAGCGCACCGCCAAGTCCCATGAGGACAACACCGATCGTCCCTATCGTCCCCCATGCCGTGCCAGTCGCGAGCGACATGAGGCTGCACAGCACCAGACCGGCTGGCAGAAAGATGGCCGGGTGCAGTATGTCCACGCCGTAGTAGATGAGGCCACCGATCGTCCCGGCTTCGATGAACGCGGCGATCAGAACACCGATTAGAAAAAAGATAAAGATCGCGCCGAGGCCTTTATGGATCCCAGAAATCATTGCGGACTTGATTTCCTGGAAGTGAAAGCCAAGGAATGTGGCATGGCCGGCAACCCACACGAGCGCGATCAACAGCAGGCTATGCAAGCTGATGCCCAGCCACAGCAACCCGGCGATCACGGTCACGATGACTCCGCCAAAACAGGCCATAGACTGCGCAAAACCGGGTTCTTGTGGACCCTTCATAGATCTACTTCTGAGGAGAAGGTGGCTGCATTCTAACAATAAGCAGTTCTACAGGCGGATTGTGCAGTTTCGTTGTTTCGAAGCGATGAAGATCGCCACCTATTAGTCCACACGTGTGATGTCCATCGTCCAATTGGCTTTCCAGGCAGCGACCTCCGGCAGGAAGTATGCCTGCTCCCACAGGACGCGATCGTCGGACACTTTCGTCCATACAAATCGCATGCGGAGTTCTCGTGCCGGGCATCGTTAATCAGGTCGCTGACTGGCGCTGCAGCGACATCGCGGTTTCGCTCAATCCGAGCAGGGGCACGGCGAATAAGGGTAGGCATGCCAGATGTTTCATAGGAATCAATTGCGCCTTGGCTATGTGGAGCGTAGTTATACTAGTATTCCCGTGAAATCGTTTCCACCGCAGGGTCAATAAACGCAACCTTCGAACAAGAGCCGGCACGCTGCAAATAACAAAGGATTCAAACTATGGATAGACGCAGCTTTTTACTGGCAGCGGCGGCGATGGCCGCTGGTTGCTCTCGAACGGCCGAGACAGGGGTGACGGAAATGAGCAGCACCGCACCGTTGGGAATACAGTTGTATTCGGTCCGCGATCTTATGGCAGCCGACGTTGCCGCTACGCTGGAACTTATTGCACGCACCGGCTATCTGGAAGTCGAATTTGCTGGTTATTTTGGCCACAGCCCGGCAGATCTCAAATCAATACTGGATGCCGTCGATCTGCAGGCGCCGTCGGCGCACCTGCCCTACAGCGCATTCCTCGAGAGTCCGGAGAAGGTACTGGAGCACGCAACAGCGATGGGACATCAGTTCGTCGTAATACCTTGGTTGGACCCCAATTTGCGAAGTCTCGATAACTATCGCGAGCATGCAGAAAATTTCAACCGCTGGGGTGAGCTGTGCAGGGGCGCCGGTATACAGTTTTCGTATCACAACCATCAGTTCGAATTCGAAGAAACCGAAGGCAAGCTGCCGTTTGACCTGTTATTGGCTGAAACGGATCCGTCGCTGGTGCAGTTCGAACTCGATCTCGCCTGGGCACGTGCGGCCAACGTCGATTCAGTCGCCTATTTCAAAGCGTGGCCGGGACGATTCCCGATGTTGCATATCAAGGACTTTGATGCCAGTGGTAACGAGGCAGATATCGGTGACGGCGATGTCCCGTTTGCATCGATATTCGAGCATCTAGATATCGCGGGTGTCAAACACGGCTTTATCGAGCGCGACAATTCGAAAGATATCAACTATTCGTTGCAGCACAATTTTGACGCGATCGAGCCGCTTTGGACGTCGCATATGGGTTCAAAAAGTTAGGACGGCACGCCAATGAGAACAATTAAGGGACCGGCGATTTTTCTCGCGCAGTTCGCGGGCGATGACGCACCTTTTAATTCGCTGGATAGTATCGCCCAATGGGTATCGAGCCTCGGATTCGTCGGCGTGCAGATACCAAGCTGGGATGCTCGCTTGTTCGACCTCGAGAAAGCAGCTGCAAGCAAGACCTATTGTGACGAGGTCCTGGGTACCGTGGAAAAACATGGTCTGCAACTGACGGAGTTGTCGACCCACTTGCAGGGCCAGCTGGTCGCGGTGCATCCGGCATACGACCAGATGTTTGACGGTTTCGCGGCGAGGTCTGTGCGCGGCAATCCGTCGGCGCGCCAGGCCTGGGCCGTTGACCAGCTATTGAAAGCTGCCAAGGCGTCAGAAAATCTCGGGCTGGAGAATCATGCGACCTTTTCTGGCGCGCTCGCCTGGCCATACCTGTACCCATGGCCACAACGGCCGGCCGGGCTGGTCGAGACGGCATTCGATGAGCTGGCGAAGCGCTGGCAACCGATTCTGGATGCGTTCGACGACGCGGGCGTCAACTGTTGCTACGAAATTCACCCGGGTGAGGACCTGCATGATGGCGTGACCTTCGAGATGTTTCTGGAGCGCGTGAAAAATCATCCGCGCTGCCAGATGTTGTACGACCCGAGCCATTATGTACTACAGGCGCTCGACTACCTTGAGCACATCGATATCTATCACGAGCGCATCAAGATATTTCACGTGAAGGATGCCGAATTGAATCCGACCGGCCGGCAGGGAGTCTATGGTGGCTATCAGGGTTGGCTGGACAGGGCCGGGCGCTTCCGTTCACTCGGTGATGGACAGGTTGATTTCAGCGGCATTTTTTCGAGGTTCGCACAATACAATTTCCCCGGTTGGGCGGTGCTCGAGTGGGAATGCTGCCTGAAACATCCTGAAGATGGTGCCCGCGAAGGTGCGCAATTTATCAAGGAGCACATTATCCGTGTCACGGAAAAGGCATTTGACGACTTCGCCGATGCCGGTGTTGATGACGCCGTTAATCGACGCGTGCTGGGCATAGAGTGAGGAACTGCGCATGAGCAAGCCGCAGGATGCGAATACCCGCCCGAATCGAGTGCGACTTGGAATGGTCGGGGGTGGTCAGGGGGCTTTCATTGGTGCCGTACACCGAATTGCGGCTCGCATCGATGATGAGTACGACTTTTGCGCCGGCGCGTTGTCGTCTAACCCACAACGTGCACTGGCATCGGCGCGCGAAATCGGCTTGGCCGAGGATCGATCCTATGCGGACGTCGCAGCGATGGTAGCTGCGGAAAGCGCCCGCGACGATGGCATCGAGGCGGTATCAATTGTTACGCCGAATAACGTACATTTTCCGGTCGCCAAGGCTTGCCTTGAAGCCGGCATACACGTCATTTGCGACAAGCCCATGACGGTGACCTGCGCCGAGGCTGATGAATTGATCGCACTTGCGAAAGCGCAGAATCGGATTCTAGCCGTTACTTATAATTACTCAGGCTACCCGATGATTCGCCAGGCCAGGGAGATGATCGATGCGGGTGAACTCGGTGACATTCGTGTGGTGCAGGCCGAGTACGCGCAGGACTGGCTGACCGAGCCTCTCGAGCAATCCGGCAACAAGCAAGCCGGCTGGCGCACCGATCCCGCGCAGTCCGGAGCTGGTGGCTGTATCGGCGATATCGGGACTCACGCCTATCATCTCGCCTGTTTCGTCACCGGGCTTGAGCTCGAATCACTGTGCGCCGATCTCAGCACCTTTGTGAGCGGCCGCCAGCTCGACGACAACGTCAATGTCCTGATGCGATTCAAGGGCGGGGCCAAAGGGTCACTTTGGGCGAGCCAGGTCGCGCCCGGAAATGACAACAACCTGACGCTGCGCGTCTATGGAACCCGAGGCGGTCTGAGTTGGCGTCAGGAGAGTCCGAATGAACTCGAATTTTCACGCTTTGGCGAGTCTCCGCGCCGCATAACTCGCGGCAGCCCGGGCGCCGGCAGCGCCGCCGCCGTGGCGACACGAATTCCTGCCGGACATCCAGAGGGCTATCTCGAGGGATTCGCGACTTTGTATAAGGAGATCGCGGCAGCGATTCGCGCTGCACGAAGTGGCTCAACAACAAACGGAGTTTTTCCCCGAGGTGAAGACGGCCGCAAGGGCATTGCTTTTGTTGAGGCTGCAGTGAAATCGAGTAACGGAGGTGCCGTGTGGGTAAATCTGTGACACAACTGGCCAACGAGCCGGGTCGTCAGGGTGGCAGCGACGCCAGGTAGGCGACAATGGCCGTCATGTCCTCGATGGACAGCGGCTCCACCTGCGGCTTCATCAGGGCGGACCAGGTGCCGGCCCGAGCGCCCGTCTTGAAGTCCATGAACTGCCGCATGAAATAGCTCGGCGACCGCCCGGCGATCCCCGGTACGGGCCCCAGCCCTCTCAGGTCGGCGCCGTGGCAGTTGACGCAGGGAACGCGGCCGTTCGCCCCGCCCGCGATCAGGATGGCGCCTTTCGCGATGCTGCCGACCGGGACGTAGACAGTAAATTGCGACCGGGAGTCGCGCATCTCGAACTGTTTCAGATCGTTCGGCATCTCGACGATGCGATCGCCCAGTGGCTCGGTGCCGCCGTCAGGATCTTTCGCGTAAATCAGACCGGCGATGACCGTCTTTGGGATCGTTTCGGCCTCGACGACCTTGAGGATCGGATCGAGACTCAGCGCCGAAAAATAAGCGGCCGCGGCCTCGACCTCCTCATCGGTAATCGCCTTGCCGATCTGTGTCATGTCGTGGATGGGCTTCCGCTGCGGAGCCGAAAACATGCGGGCCCCGCTCTTGAAGTCAGCCATTTGTTGCACGATGTAGGCCGCCGGCAAACCGGCTATGGGTGCGTTTTCCGGTCCGCCGGTACCCTCGGCGCGATGGCAGGAGCCGCACGCCCACACCTCTGGCTGTCGTCCGTGCAGCACGACGTCGGGCAGGGCGGGATGATTATCCGGATGCCAGTCCAGCGCGAAAAACAGATTGCGCGCGTGCTGCATCGTAAACGTCTGCGAACTGTTCGGGACGTTGTAGGGATCCTCGTTGGCCGGCTCGCGCGGGAAATCGGGATTCCAAAGGGCGGCCCACAGAGGGAAGTCCGGGGCCCACTTCGATGGCGCGGCGGCGTTCTGCGCGCTGACCGGCGTGGCGGCGAGCAAGACGAAAACCAATCCTGCGCCGAGGGCCGAGCGGCACAAATTATTCATACTTTGCACCCTGAAGATGAAGGAATGGGCTCAGCATAAACGATTATGGGTGTGCGATGACCTTGTCGGTAAACAAAAAAATCCTTCAGTTCCTTGTCCCTGCAGGCGTCCACGCGCTGGTTGTACCAGTCAACCGCCTCGAGTTCCTCCATCAATGATGTGATCGCTCGATGCATGTCACGCGTCACGTCGCTGAGCTCTTCAATGGGTTCGTGGCATCCATCGTTTGACATTATTCGCTCCTCTAATCCGGTTGCGGCAACAACACAGTAAACCGCACGCCGCCGTCAATATTGTCTGCGGAAATACTACCACCATGGCCCTCGGCGATGAGTCTCGCGATGTACAAGCCGAGTCCCAGGTGTCGGCCGCCGTCGTTGCTGCGTACCGAAACCAGGGAATCAAACAGTTGTGAGCGCATGCGCTCGGGCAGCGGCGGCCCGGGGTTGCTCACGGCAATGCGCAGACGCCCGGTCTCGCGGCCAAGTTCGATTTTGATCGTGTCGCCAGCAGCACTGAAATCGGTGGCGTTATCGACCAACTTGTCGAGCATCTGGATCAGCAGCTCGGGCGAGCCGCGCATTGCGACAGATTCCAGCTCTGTTGCCAAATCAAATTGCCGTGCCGGGTAAACGTCACGATATGCCGCAACCGTAGAGCGCAGCATAGCCACGAGGTCGAAGTTGTCGGGTTCGGCGTGTTGCATCAGTTCCTCGACGCGGCTGGCTTCACTCATCGCCGTCAGAATGCGCCGCAACCGGTCTGCACCGTCCCTTGCGCGCGCTGCGTAATCGGCGGACGCGGCGTTAAGCGGTTCGTGTTCAAGATTCTCGAGTGACGATGTGACGATCGCGAGCGGCGTGCGCAACTCATGTGAAAGCTTCGAGGCGAGTGAGCGCAGGTACTCGTTGTAATCGCCGAGTTGCCGCAGCACGAATGAGAAACTCCGCGACAGGTCTCCAACTTCGTCCCTGTCGAGCGCACTTGGCAGAGTGGTGCGTAGCGCATCATTCTCGAGTGCGTCCTCGGCCGCGATGCTCAGGCGTCGGATGCGGCGCGACAACCATGTCGCGTAACCGAGCAAGGCAATCGCGGCCACCAGTGTTGCGATCACGGTGACATACACGAGACGAGCGAGGCCCTGGTTGCGCAGGCTAAGAATTGCGTCGGTGCCTTGCTGCAGCACGAGTGCGCCAATGATGTTGTCACCTGCCATAACCGGCTCGGCTGCCGCAACAATGGCATCGCCGCTGTCGGCGCTGCGAAACCAGTCAACGGATGCGGCCCCCTGCAGAGCCTCCGCAATGAACGGCTGGCGTTCCTGGCCGCTCGGATCCGGGTTCGCGAGCACGGCTTCCTGTCCGGGTTCGACCAAAGACAGGTAGGCAAGGCGCACCAGTGTCATGCCGATGCCGCCTCGCTCCCGCGCCGGCAACCTGACGTCACCGGCAGACGCGAGGCGCCAGCCTGAGGTGTCGGTCAGCGTCAAGCGCATACCGGGTTGTACGTGCTCGGTGGCGAACGCAGTAAGTGCGTCCGAGGCTGTAACGAAAGCGCCCGGCGAGCGCGCACTGAAACTCGAGCTGCGGACGGCCGTCGTGCGTTCGTCATTGGTGTTGTTGACGACCAGCCCGAGATGAGTGCCAAGCTTGCCGGTCGGGATACGGGCCTCGACCTGGTAGCCGCGGCCGGGCACATCCTGCCAATGCGCGGCGATGGTTGCTTCGGGCGCAAAGCCAAAGGCGGTACGCAGATAGCTGATGATGGGCCCGGGCGCCTCCGCACCAAACACAAAAGCTTCGTTCAGGTATGGCGGGTTTGCGCTGACCAAAGTAACACTGTCGGCCGATTGTGAGCGCTCATCAATCGCAATCGTGCCCGGCGCTGCGTACACGACATTATCGTCGGTGACCTCGACGTACAGGTACAGCGCCTGTCGATGCAGGCCGATGGCAAAGCGAATCGGACCATCGGTACCACGCAGCGTACGCAGGGCTTCGCGGCTCAAGTTCCAGTCATCGAAGTAGCCATCAATTGATGGCAGTACTTCGAGGCGATGACCATACAGTTGGTCGCCCAGCGCAAAGTCGTTGTCGGCTCGCAGCGGAAAGTCGTCTTCGTGTTGTGCCAGCGAGTCGGCAATGGCGCGCGCCGTTCCGGCCAGCATCTGTTGCTGCCCGGCACGCAGCGCCGATTCCGTTTCGCGAATAAACTGGCATCCGGCCCACGGCAACACCAGCGTCAACAGGCTGACCAGCAGCAACTGGCGTCGAAGGTTCATTGCAGCCAGCGATAACCCATGCCGTAGACGGTCTCGATAGCGTTGAAGTTCGCATCAATGGCAGCGAACTTGCGCCGGATGCGCTTCACATGCGAGGTGATCGTATTGTCATCAAGTACGGCCTGCGCGGCGTCCATTAGCTGCTGGCGGTTTTTCACATGCCCCGGGTAGCGCGCCAGCGCGTGCACCAGCCAGAACTCGGTCAGGGTCAGGCCCACCGGCCGGTCCTGCCAGAGCACTGTCATACGCTCGGTATCGATCGCGAGGTCACCGCGCGTCAGCCGGCTCTCCGCGGCTTGCGGTTGCTGCATCGCCTCGAGGCGCCGAAACAACGCGGCGATACGTGCCATGAGGTGCGGCAGGCTGATGTCCTTGGTCAGGTAGTCATCGGCGCCAAGCCGCAGGCCCGACACTGCATCGAACTCACTGTCGCGCGCGGTGAGAAAAATGATCGGCAATTCGGGCGCCTGTGCCCGCAGCGCACGACAGAGCTCAAAACCGCCCTCGACGTCATCGCGCAGGTTGATATCGATGACCACGAGATCCGGCAAGCGGGCGGCAAACGCCTGCATGGCCGGCTTGCGTGAATCATAGGCATCGACGCCATAACCCTCGCGCTTGAAGGCGGCCACATAGTTGTCCCGGATAGCGGCTTCGTCCTCAACGATCGCGATGCGTTTGGCCACGGTTGCTCCTCAGTTTCCTCGCCACAATTTGCCACATTACATCGGTGCATTGCCATGCCACAGCCCGCGGCGCGGCGCATTGACTTGTTGCAATACCTGACACATCAGACGGAGACCAGAAATGCAGCGATTCATCGGCACCAACCCCGCCCTCTGCTTCACGACCATCCTCATTTTAACGCTACTGCTGACAAAGCCGGTTGTGGCAGACGTGCAAACCGGGTTGCTGGTGCCGGCCGCCGATGGCTATACGACGGCGCCACTGCTCAACACCGATGTCAACATCCAGGTCAACGGGCTCGTGGCGCGCGTTTCGGTAATGCAGGAATTTGAGAACGACAGCGCGGACTGGGTGGAGGGCAGCTACGTTTTCCCGCTGCCCGATACGGCTGCCGTGGATCACCTGCGCATGTACATCGGCGACCGCTTCATCGAAGGCGAAATTCGCGAAAAGGCTGAGGCGCGCCGCGAGTACGAGGCGGCAAGAGCCAGCGGCAAAAGAACCAGCCTGGTCGAACAGCAACACGCAAACCTTTTCACGACTGCGGTCGCGAATATCGCACCCGGCGAAAAAGTCATAATCGAGATCGAATACCTGGAAGAGCTGCACTACGACAGCGGCATGTTCAGCCTGCGCTACCCGATGACCGTGACACCGCGTTACTCACCCGGCCATGCGCCTACGGAGGAGGCGCTGCCGGACTCTTTGCCGATGACGCCGCCGATGGCATCGGCGACGCAGGGCCAGCGCATTTCCCTGCTGGCAAACGTCAATGCCGGCATGCCGCTGGAAATCGTCGCCAGCCGCTATCACCCGGTTAACGTTGCCGAAGCGAACGGCATCTACCTGGTGTCGCTGGCCGGTGGGCAGGCGCCTATGGACCATGATTTCGAGTTGCTTTGGCGGCCGGTACCGGCGGCCGTGCCGCGCGCGATGGCGTTTGCGGAAACCATTAACGGCGAACCGCATTACCTGCTGATGGTCGTACCGCCGCAATCCAGTCTTGTCAGTGGTGCGATGCTGCCGCGCGAGATGATTTTCATCATTGACACGTCGGGGTCGATGCATGGCGTTTCTATCCAGCAGGCAAAAGAGGCGCTGCTGTCCGTGCTCGATGATCTCGATTCGGGCGATAAGTTCAACGTCATCGAATTCAACTCGACCACCCGGCCGCTGTTTCCGGCCAGCGTCCCTGCCAATGCCGGCAACATTGATGCGGCGGGCCGTTTCGTCAGGGCGCTGAATTCCGAGGGTGGCACAGAGATGTACCCGGCACTCGACTTCGCGCTGCGCACGCCGGGCTTTGACAACTATCTCCGCCAGATCATTTTCATTACCGACGGCGCGGTCGACAACGAGGAGGGTCTGTTCAGCCTGATTGATGCAAGGCTGCGGGGCGCGCGGCTGTTCACGGTCGGCATCGGCTCCGCGCCAAACAGCTGGTTCATGCGCAAGGCCGCAGAAGCCGGGCGTGGCACGTTTACGACTATCAGCGCCCTGCACGAGGTGGGCGAGAAAATGGACCGGCTGTTTCGCAAGCTTGAAAATCCTCAGGTCACCGACATTGAGGTGCAATGGCCGGGTAGTGTGCTGATCGACAGTTACCCGGGCATTGCACCGGACCTGTATCTCGGCGAGCCTATCAGTATCCGCGCGCGCGCGTCTGGCCCTGCACGCCCTGGCGATGTCGTGCGTATCGCCGGCAACTCGATCAGCGGCGCATGGAGCAGCGAACTGCCGCTGGTGTTTAACACGCAAAGTACCGGTATCGGCGCGCTCTGGGCACGTGCGCGCATCAGTGAGTTACTCGATCAGCAGCGCCGCGGCGGTGATGTGCAGCAGACGCGCGCGGCGGTTGTCGAGACGGCGCTGGCACATCACCTGGTGAGCAAATACACAAGCCTTGTTGCGGTGGACAAGACGGCGGCGCGCGCCGCCGGCGAGCCGCTCGCTGGCAAGGCGGTCGGAAACCTGCCGCCCCGGGGCAGCACTATGGCTGCGTTTGCGGCAACCGCGACGAATGCGGAACAGCTACGCCTGAGCGGTATTGCCTGCCTGTTGCTGGCGTTGATGCTGTTGCTCGGCCCGGGGCTTCGAAGGAGAACATCGTATGGTTCGCTGGCTTAGATCGCCGCGGCGCTGGCTCGTGGCCTGTCTTCTGTGTTTTGGTTTCTGGCAATTTGGCCAGGGCGCCCATATCCCGGCCAAGGCCTGGATAGCGCAGGAACTGATGCAACGCGCCTGGTTGCGCGGTGCGAGCGGCATCGCGAAACCGGTGCCCTGGCCCTGGGCCGATACCTGGCCGGTCGCACGCCTGACTGCGCGCGGCGGCGACGTTGAATTGATCGTACTGGCGGGAGACTCGGGCCGGACGCTGGCGTTTGGCCCCGGGCACCTGAGCGCAAGCGCGCTGCCCGGCGAGCCCGGCAACACCGTTATCGCCGGACACCGCGATACCCATTTCAGCTTTCTGCGCGATATCGAAATCGGTGAGTTCCTGGTGTTGGAAACGGTGAGCGGCAAAAAGCACTTGTACAAGGTAGTCGGTACCGACGTCGTCGACTCACGCCGCGGCAGCCTGCTGCTCGATACCGACGAACCTTACCTGAGCCTCGTCACCTGCTACCCCTTCGAAGCGCGCGAACCGGGCGGCCCGATGCGTTACGTGGTCACCGCCAAGATGTTGTTCTAGTCATACTTCGCGGAGATTGCGCAAGCAGTTTGGCTGCGTCATAGTGGCCGCCTGCCGCACGCCCGGTGCGGCACATTCCCCGGGAAAGAATGGACGAGAACAAGGCCAAACTCACGGATGGCCCGGTAGGCCGACACCTGCTGGCGATGGCGCTGCCCGTGCTGGTCGGCATCTTCGCGATGATGGGGCAGGGCCTGATCGATGCCTGGTTTCTCGGTCGCGTTGGCGATCGTGCGCTGGCGGCCTACGCATTCAGCTTTCCGATACTGATGATCGTCACCAGTGTAGCGATCGGCCTGGGCGCGGGTACCTCCTCGGTGGTGGCACGTGCCATTGGCGCACATGACTTGCGGCGCGCGCGGCGCCTCGCGACCGACAGCCTGCTGCTGTCGTTCCTGATTACCGTCGGCTTCTGCATTGTCGGCGTGTTGACGATCAACCCGCTGTTCCTGTTGCTCGGCGCACCACCGGACATGATTCCTTTGATTCGTGGCTTCATGTTGATTCTTTATTCGGGCGTGCCGTTCGTAGTCGTCGGCATGGTCGGTATGGCAAGCATGCGCGCCACCGGGGATACGAAACTGCCGAGCACGCTGATGATCCTCGGCGCTGTACTCAATGTCGTGCTGGATCCAATTTTCATATTCGGTCTCGGTCCGATTCCGGCCATGGGACTGAACGGGGCAGCAACGGCCGCGTTGCTGGCACGTGGCGTTATTTTTGTCGGCGCCCTGTACCTGATGCGTGGCCGCCTCGACATGGTCAGTTTCAATCGGCCGGACCCGGTCGAACTGCGCAAGTCGTGGCGCGACATTCTGCACGTGGGTATTCCGGCCGCCGGCACCAATGCCATCGTGCCCATCGCGACAGCGATAATTACCGCCTTGATCGCAGCCTTTGGACCGCAAGCGGTCGCAGGTTTCGGCGTGGCAAGTCGAATCGAGTCGCTGGTGCTGGTGATGTACTACGCGCTGTCGGCGGTGATCGGGCCGTTTGTCGGGCAGAACCTCTCGGCAGGGAAGCCCGAACGAATTCTCGAAGCACTGCGGTTGTGCATGTGGTTTTGTGTTTTTTCGGGCTTGACGATTGCGGCCTTGCTGGCGCTCGCTGCAGGCTACCTGCCGACCTTGTTCAGCGACAGCGATACGGTGGTCGGCGTTGCCAAGACATTCTTGCTGGTTGCGCCGCTTGGCTATGCCGGTTACGGCATGGTCATGGCAATCAATGCGTCCTTTAATGGTCTCGGCAAGCCGATGCCGGGTGTGGTTGTCAGTCTGTTGCGTACCATCCTGCTGTATGTGCCGCTGGCTTTGTTAGGGCGGCATTTGTTCGGCATCATCGGCATATTCGCGGCTTATGCGGCGGCCAACGTGATTACAGGATTTGTGGCGTATAACTGGGCGCGCAGGACGGTGCAGAAATCATGCGGGCAACCTATGGCTTCGCCTTCGCTGTGATTAACCGCGTTAGTCAGTTGGTTCTTCAGATTGTAACTGGTCGATCGCGCGTTGCTTGCGACGTGTGCGCAGCACGATGACACAACCGCTCCAGACGACACACAGCAGGCCAAGGCCGAGGTAGGTGTAAGAGGGCCGATAACTGAAGCCGAAGTAAAAAGCTCCTGCTACGAACAGGACGCCGATCACCATCCAGTAATGGGGAACGCGTTCATAAACGGATTCTGGTAACCACATTTTTCGTCTCGCTATCGAGCCTTGCCGGTATCAGGAACCCATAACTTCGTCAATAGCAGTGGCAACTGCAGCGAACCAGTTCGCAACTGACATAGCACAGCACACGAAAAATCACGAAATTGTGACTTGATTCACGTAGGCGATACGGATCATCGCAGTTCCAGAGCCGGCAGTACCTTGCGGCGATAAGTGAGGTGCAGGCCGATACCGCGGCTCGCCATGAACAACGTAAAGGCCAGCCAGAGGCCATGATTGCCAAGGCCCTGCAGCAGGTACCAGGCCGGCACGAAAACAAGGATGGTTGAAATCAGCATCAGGTTTCGCATTTCACGTGCACGTGTAGCGCCAACGTAAACGCCGTCGTAGAGGAATGGCCAGGCGGAAATCAGCGGCGAAATAATGAGCCAAGGCAGAAACTCCCGTGCCGCGATACGCACATCAGGCAGGTCCGTAAGGACGCGAATCAGCATCGGTCCGATGACGATATACGAAGCACAGAAGCCGGCGGCAAAGATCAGCGACCACTTCAACGCCAGTCGCACGGAGTGCTCGAGCGCGTCGCGCCGTTTTTCGCCGACCGCCTTGCCGACAAGTGCCTCGGCCGAGTGTGCTATGCCGTCCAGGGCGAACGACGTCAGGTGTTGCAGGTTCATCAACACAGCGTTGGCCGCGAGCATGACACCACCGAGTCGTGCACCCTGCGCGGTCAGGAAGGCGAACGCGAACATCAGTGTCATGGTACGTATCAACAGATTGGCGTTGATGGCAAAGAATGCGGCGTAAGAACGAACATTGAAAAGCTGCGCCAGCGGCCATTGCCCGGAGCGATTGCGGAGTGCGCGGACAGCAAAAAAAAACGCGACGGCCAGGCCGGCGTACTCGGCAATCAGGGAAGCAAGTGCAACCCCGTCGACTTTCATGCCGAGGCCAAGTACGAACCACAGGTCGAGAAGGATATTCGTGACGTTAACCGTGAGAAAAATCAGCAGCGGTACACGCGCGTTCTGCAGCCCGATGAACCAGCCGATGAGCACGAAGTTAGCCAGCGTCCCTGGCGCGCTCCAGATGCGAATCGAAAAATATTGCAGCGCAAATGCCTTGACCTGCTGCTCCGGGCCAATCAGTTGCATGGCGATTTGCGCAATCGGGCGCTGCACCGCGAGCAGCGCCAGCGCGATCAGCAACGCGACGATCAGGGCCTGGCCCAGCGAGCTGCGCAGGCCTTCATTGTCGTTGGCACCAAATTGCTGTGCTGCAATGCCGGTGGTCCCCATGCGCAGGAAATTCATCCCTGTGTAGAGGAAGCCGAACACCGTCCCACCGATGGCTACTGCGCCAAGGTAAGTGGCACTGCCGAGATGTCCCGTGACGCCTGTGTCGACCATGCCGAGCAGCGGCACGGATACATTCGACAGGATCATCGGCGCGGCGATGCGCCAGACATCGCGGTCCTTGGGCAGAACCGGGCCGCTCAAGACTGGATCAACCGAAGGCGTTTACGCCGGTGAGTTCTTTGCCAACGACGAGTTGATGGACGGTTTCCGTGCCTTCGTAAGTAATGACGCTTTCGAGGTTCAACATATGCCGGATCGGTACGAACTCGGCGCTGATGCCGGCACCGCCCAGAATGTCGCGCGCATCCCGGGCTATGTCGAGCGCAGCGCGGCAGTTGTTCCACTTCGCAAGCGATACCTGTGTCGGACGCAGCACGCCCCGGTCCTTGAGTCGACCAAGCTGTAGTGACAGCAATTGCGCCGTCGTAATGCGTCGCGCCATCTCGGCAAGACGAATCTGCATCGCCTGCGTATGCGACAGCGGCCGGCCAAACAACACGCGATCTGCGGTGTAGCGCATAACTTCGTTGAGACAATCCTGGGCGGCGCCGATGACGCCCCAGCTTATGCCGTAACGTGCCTGGGTCAGGCAGCTTAGCGGCCCCTTAAGCCCGGTGACACCCGGCAGAACACTGCTCTCAGGTAAACGTACGTTGTCAAAAAACAATGCCGCCGTTACGGAAGCGCGCAGCGAAAACTTGTTTTCGATCTCCTGCGCTGTAAAACCCGGCATGCCCTTTTCGACGATAAATCCGCGCACGCCTTCATCGGTTCTTGCCCAGACGATCGCAGCGTCGGCAATTGTGCCGTTGGTAATCCACATCTTGGAGCCGTTCAATATCCAGTCTTTGCCGTCACGCTTCGCATGCGTTTTCATGTTCCCCGGGTCCGATCCGCCCTGCGGCTCGGTCAGGCCGAAACAGCCTATTGCCTCGCCCCTGGCCATCGCCGGGAGCCAGTGCTGTTTTTGCTGCTCGGATCCGTAACTGTAAATCGGGTACATGACGAGGCTGCTTTGCACGGATACAAAACTGCGCAGGCCACTGTCGGCACGTTCCAGTTCCTGGCAAATCAGGCCGTAGCAAATGCTGTTGAGCCCGGCACAGTCATAGCCATCGATTGAACTCCCGAGCAGGCCGAGCTCTGCAACCTGCGGTATCAGCTCGCGCGGAAAACGATGTTGTTCGAATGCGGCGCGCATGACCGGAATCGCCTGTTCGTCAACAAAACGCGCGACACTGTCCTGGACCATGCGTTCCTCGTCGGTCAGCTCGGCACGAACGTCGAAAAGGTCCATCGGATTCAAAGCGGTTTTGCTGGTTGTCATGCCGGTATCTCTTAAATGGGAATGCCAATGCGGCGATACAGTACCGACAGCAGCCACGCAGGTCCAATCATCATCATTTGCAGGTCGCGCCAGACCGGGCCGAATGACCATTGGCGCCGCCGGCCGATCCAGAGACCCAGCGTGCCGGCCAGCAGCAGCCCGGCGCTGACCCTTAACGGCGCGTAATCGGACGTCCCCAGCCAGGCCTGGAATGCGGCAACGCCGATGACAAACGGCAGCATGCCGATCGCAAGCGGCACTGAAATAATGAAATAGTAGACAGCGGCGGCCATGAGAAACGTGCTGCCCCAGTTCAGCAGCGGCGATATACGTGCATATTCCGCGGGAATGGGCACGATCCAGAGCAATCCGACGCTGCCGAGCACTACCATGGGCACGGCAGCCCAGTACAATGCCGGGTAGGTCAGCTCCCTGTGGGAGTCCGCGAAGCGCTGCAGCCAGTCATTTGGTTCGTGCATGGGATACTTTTTCCGAATAATGTGGATTGTATTAAGTATTGGTTCAGGTGTCTGGGGCAAAATAGCGGCCAGAATTGTATTAACCGGAGCAAAAACATGAATATCAGGGCATTGGTCATAATCGGCACGGCGGTACTGGCGACGGGTTGCGAGACACTGAACCCGTATACCGGCGAAACGGAGATGAGCAAGACCGCCAAAGGCGCGCTCATTGGTGCTGCGGCTGGTGCCGCGGTGGGGCTCGCGTCAGGAGACGATGCCATGGAGCGAAAGCAGCGGGCATTGATCGGCGCAGGTGTTGGCGCGCTCGCCGGCGGAGCGGTTGGCAATTACATGGACAGGCAGGACGCCAAGCTGCGTGCGGAACTGCAGGGCACTGGCGTCAGCGTGACACGCACCGGTGAAAAAGGCGAGAACATTACGCTTAACATGCCGGGCAATGTGACTTTCGCAACCAACAGTGCCGACCTGAACGCGTCGTTCTTTAACGTGCTTACATCGGTTGGCAAGGTGCTGCAGGAATTTGACCAGACGATCGTCGAGGTAGCCGGGCACACCGACAGCACAGGTACCGACGAATACAACCAGGCTTTGTCAGAACGACGCGCCGGAACGGTATCGCAGTACCTGCAAAGCCGCGGCATAACGGCACAGCGCATGATCACGGTCGGCATGGGCGAGAGCATGCCGGTCGCGGATAATGCAACGGACAGCGGTCGCCAGGCCAATCGTCGCGTTGAAATCACGATAGTACCGCTCACGGCCGGGTGAACAGGGCATCAGCAGCAGCTATCAGAAAAACGATACCGGACGCTGGATTGAAGATTCCGGATTCGTGCGGCGCCTGTTAAGCGATGACAATGACGGCTCGCGCCATCAACGATTCGTGCTGCAGATCAAGAATCGGGCGACATTGCTGCTGGCGCACAATATCGACCTAGCGGAACGCGTGCCGCTTGGAGTCGGCGACCGGATACGGTTTCGCGGTATGTACGAATGGAATGAGCTGGGCGGACTGGTGCACTGGACGCACCATGATCCGCTTGGCGTAGAAGATGGTGGATGGATTCAATACCGCCGCAAGATTTACCAGTAGGCGGGCTGCCAGGATTAGACGATAGCGGCGCGCAGCTTCTTGATCGCGTTCGCTTCGATCTGGCGGATACGCTCGGCAGAGACACCGTACTTGTCGGCAAGTTCATGCAGCGTCAGTTTGTCATCGACCAGCCAGCGTTGCTGCAGGATGTCCTGGCTGCGCTCATCCAGGTCCTGAATTGCAAGCGTCATCTTTTCACTCGCATCATCGTGCCAGTCGGAATTCTCCAGTACATCCGCTGGATCTGAATTCGGGCTCGGCAGGTAAGCGGCCGGCGTATACAGGTTTTCGTCGTCTGCGTCCGGGGCAGGATCGAAAATCGCATCACGGGCGCTCAGGCGACGTTCCATTTCGGTAACTTCCTGCGGGCTGACTCCCAGATCGTCAGCGACAGCCAGCGTTTCGGCATGTGACAGCCAGGCGAGGCTCTTCTTGTTCCTGCGCAGATTGAAAAACAATTTGCGTTGCGCCTTGGTCGTCGCAACCTTGACGATGCGCCAGTTCCTGAGCACGAACTCGTGAATTTCGGCACGGATCCAGTGCACCGCGAACGATACCAGCCGCACGCCGTAGTCCGGGTCGAAGCGCTTGACCGCCTTCAGCAAACCGACATTGCCTTCCTGGATGAGGTCACCGATCGGCAGACCATAGCCGGTGTAGCCCTTGGCGATGTGCACAACAAAACGCAGATGCGCCAGCACCAGTTCGCGAGCGGCATCAAGGTCCTGATGCTCAGTAAAGCGGCGCGACAATGCCTGCTCGTCTTCTTTACTAAGCATTGGTATGGCGCCAACGGCCTGGATGTACGCATCCAGACTGCCGACCGGCCCGGCCAGCGTGAGATCGCGATTCAATACGGCAACTGCTGTGGTCATCAATGTCCTCCTGTGCGGCGGAATTTTAGCACTCGATGCCTTAGAGTGCTAACAGTTGCCGCAAGTTCCCTCGTGCTCGTCAACAAAAGCTATTTAAAAACAATAGCTTAATAACAAACAAGTGGTCAGGATTATGGTTAATCGTCCGCCTAGCGAGGCTCGATCCGACGCATATGACGAGCTGCAGCAAACCACGATCCGATCAAGCCGAGCGCCATGCCTATGCCAATGACGGCCAGCGCCTCATTGAGCGACAGACTGGTAACGCTGACGCCGCTTTGATAAAGACCGGCGAGCCTGCTGACCGACGGCGCGAGTAAATACAGCCCGTAGTAAACCAGACCGACTGCCATCAGGCCACCAAGAAGGCCATACCAGATCCCGGACCAGAGGAACGGTCGGCGGACGAACGCATTACTTGCGCCGATCAATTTCGTGACTTCGATTTCCTCGCGCCGATTCTGGATGTCGAGCCTGATGGTATTGCCGATGATTACGATGATCGCAACACCAAGCAAGGAACCGCCGATAACAATTGCGCGACGCACAATGTCGAGAATTGCATGAAAGCGCTGCACCCACTCGGTATCGACCTGAACTATATCCGCCTCTGGCAGATTACCCAGTTCCTCCTGCAGCAGGATTATCGACGCACTGGTACTCGCGGCACTCGGCCGAACGACCAGCGTGTGTGGCAGGGGATTTTCACTCAACTGATCAAGCGCCGCGCCGAAACCGGATTGAGCCCGGAACTCCGCGAGCGCCTCATTTGCTGTTATCAGCCGGACCGAGGCGACATCAGCGCGTTGCCCGATGAGTTGCGCGAGCTTGCCAGCGTCAGGCTCTGCGATATCACGACGCAAATAAACAGAAAAGTCGAGCGCATTCTCCCAGCCGGAACTTACGGACTGCGCAGCTCTGACGACCAGGTTAAGCGAAGCCGGAATAGCCAGCGTTACTGCGATAACCAGGATAATCATCAAGCTTGCAAAAGGCTGTCGAACCAGGCGCACGAAGGAGCCGGCCGATGTGCCCGCATGACGCAATAACCAGTTAATCATTCCCAGAGCTCCGGGTCTTCAACGGCTGGTGCAATCCTGCCGGCGTCGAGTTCAATGCGGCGACATCCAAGCTTGTCAATCAGCGCAATGTCGTGGCTGGCGATTAGTACCGTAACGCCAACTTCATTGAAGCGACGAAAGATACGCATCACCTCGAGTGAAAGATCGGGATCAAGGTTGCCGGTCGGTTCGTCGGCAATCAGGAGCTTCGGCCGCGACACAATGGCACGTGCAATACCAACTCGTTGCTGCTCTCCGGCCGACAAGGTTGCAGGATTGCGCTTCTCCTTTTGTAGCAAGCCGACTTGTTCGAGAGCAGGGCGCACACGACGTCCAGCCTCGCGATAGCCCATGCCTGCAATGATCAATGGCAATGCCACATTATCGAACACGGGACGGTCGTACAGCAGCTTATGATCCTGAAATACCATGCCAATCTGGCGCCGGTACGCCGGTATTTTTCTGCGCTTCACGCGGCGCGTATTCTGGCCGTCAACGATGACCTGGCCGCTGGTTGGGCGCTCGATCAAAGCAATCAGCCGCAGCAATGTGCTCTTGCCCGCGCCGGAGTGGCCGGTAACGAACACCATCTCACCCTTGTCCACGGACAGGCTCAGTCGCGACAGGGCCTCGTGGCCGCCGGCAAATCGTTTTGTAACATCTTCGAACCGGATCATTGTGTTTCGTTGCGCGTCAACAATGCGTCGACAAATTCGTCGGCGTTGAATGCCTGCATGTCCTCGGCCGATTCGCCAATGCCTATGAAACGCACTGGCAGTTGCAAGCGATGCGCGATGGCCAGCAGGATGCCGCCCTTTGCGGTGCCGTCCAGCTTGGTGACCGTGATACCCGTGAGACCGAGTGCGGCATGAAACTTTTCCGCCTGGAGCAGCGCGTTCTGGCCCTGGCTTGCATCCAGCACCAGCATGATTTCGTGCGGCGCGCCGGCATCGAGCCTGGCGGCTACGCGTTTGATTTTGACCAGCTCATCCATCAGCCCCTGTTGATTCTGCAGGCGGCCTGCGGTGTCGGCGAGCAGCACATCGATATTGCGCGCCCGCGCTGCCTGGCAGGCATCAAAAATAACCGCGGCCGGGTCGGCACCTGCTTGCTGCGCGATGACCGGTACGGCGTTGCTTTCGCCCCAGGCCTGCAGCTGCTCGACCGCTGCCGCGCGAAACGTGTCGCCCGCGGCAAGCATCACCGACAAACCCTGGTCCTTGAAGCGCTTCGCCAGCTTGCCGATCGTAGTGGTCTTGCCGGCACCATTCACGCCGATCATCAGCACCACGAACGGACTGCCGGTTTTCCCGATCTGCAATGGTTTGGCGACGGGCTCCAGTATAGCCAGCAAGGCGCGGCGTAGGCCTCGCTGCAGAGCGGTCATGTCCTTGAGTTCCCTGCGCGCGAGGCTAGACCGCAGCTCGGTAATTATTGTCTCGGTAGTTTCGATGCCGACGTCGGCGGTTATAAGCAGCGCCTCAAGCTCATCGAGTACATCTGCATCGATCCCGCCGCCTGGCGCGAGATTCGCGAGGTCGTAGGTCAGCCAGCTGTCGCCCTTGTTCAATCGAGCACGCAAGCGCTTCAGGAAGCCACCTTCCGCGGCGGATTTGTCGCTGGCTTTTTCCCGGTTTGCAAACATCGATACTATTTCGCCTGTGGATGATGAATCGCCTACACTGACGCCGATAAGGAAATGTCAATTGCCCAAGCGCAAGGTTGAAAAAAACTCCCGGCCCGGACGGCTGCGTATTGTAGCGGGAAACTGGCGTAGTCGTCTGTTGCAAATCGCTGCAGTGCCGGGCCTGCGACCGACGTCTGCGCGCATCCGCGAGACGTTGTTTAACTGGTTAGCGCCGCGAATCAATGGCTCGCGTTGTCTCGATCTATGTGCGGGTACGGGTGCACTGGGCATCGAGGCTCTGTCGCGCGGCGCCACGCATTGCGTGTTCGTTGAAAAATCGGTGCCAGCGGTTGCTACACTGCGCGCCAATATCGAAGCACTCAAGGCGAGCGGCACCAGTGTGTATGCAATGGATGCGCGGGACTATTTGCAGCAGCAAGGCGTCGAGCCGTTCGACATCGTATTCCTTGATCCGCCGTTTGCCGCCGGCATGCTGCCCGAGCTGTGCCGGCTGCTCGAGCACGGAACAATGCTTGCCGACAATGCGCGAGTTTATGTCGAAGAGGACCGGGCAGCGGCGGCCTGCGCCTATCCGGCGTCGTGGAAGGTGCTGAAAACCGCAAACGCGGGTAAGGTACGCTACTCGCTTGTCGATACAGGAACGAGAGCCGCGAGGACAAACTGATGACCGTATCTGCCATGTACCCCGGAACCTTTGATCCGATCACACTCGGTCACGAAGACCTGGTGCGCCGCGCCGCTGGATTGTTTGATCGCGTTGTTGTCGCTATTGCTGAAAATCCGGGCAGCAAGGCGCCTATGTTCACGACTCAAGAGCGGGTTGCGATGGCAGCAAGCGCGCTTGCCGATCTGAAAAATGTAGATGTATGTGGTTACGCCGGTTTGACAGTCGATTTTGCGCGACAGCACGATCTGCGCGTAATCATCCGCGGTCTTCGCGCTGTATCCGATTTCGAATACGAATTCCAGCTTGCGAATATGAATCGCCACCTGACGGAGGCGGTTGAAACGGCGTTCCTGACACCCACCGAGAAATACATGTTTATCTCGTCGAGCCTGGTCAAGGAAGTGGCGACACTTGGTGGTGATGTGCGTGAATTTGTCTCGCCGAAGGTAAAGTTGGCGTTGATGGAGCGTTGCGGCCGGGCCTAGTGCTGGCAATTCACGCAGTAATACGTTGAGCGCTGCCCCTGTACGACAACCGAGATCGCTCGACGGCACTTTGTGCACGGTTCCTGGTCACGGCCATAAACCAGCAACTCTCGTTGAAAGTAACCGGCTTTTCCGTCGCCACCGTAAAAATCCCGCAGCGTCGTCCCGCCCGCTTCAATTGCCTGTTGCAACACCTGCCGGATGACCTCGGCAAGGCGCACATAGCGTTGCATTGAAATTCTGCCCGCGAATCGGTGCGGGTTGATGCCGGCCAGAAACAACGCCTCGGATGCGTAGATATTGCCGACACCGACGACGATGCCGGCATTCATGATGAATTGTTTAATGCTCACGCGCCGGCCTCGCGAGCGTTGCCAGAGAAACTCACCGGAGAATTGGTCGCTCAGCGGTTCCGGCCCCAGTGAACGCAGCAGTTTGTGCTGCGCCGGGTCGCGGCACCAGTGCAGCGATCCGAATCGGCGCGGATCGCGATAACGCAATGTCTTGCCGGAATCGAGCCTGAAGTCGAAGTGCTCGTGCACCGTGGCGGGCGTGTCGTGATCGACGATGTAGACACTGCCTGACATGCCGAGATGAATCATGGCGCTGCCGTTGGTCGTGTTGATCAGCAGGTATTTGGCACGCCGCGTTACCGAGACGATCGTTTGCCCGGTGAGTTGCCGCGCGACCTCGGCACGCACTGGCCAGCGTAAGCGCGTGTCGCGCAGGATTATGCGGTCGATGCGCTGGTCGCGGAGGTATGGCTCGATGCCGCGGCGGCTGGTTTCAACTTCAGGAAGTTCGGGCATACCGTATGCTACAAAAAAGCCCGCTTAAAGCGGGCTTTGTTTTGTTCTCTGGCGTCAGATCGTGTTACTTGATCTTCGCTTCCTTGTACGCGACGTGCTTGCGAATCGTCGGATCGTACTTCTTGGTCTCCATCTTTTCCGGATGCAGTTTCTTGTTCTTTGCGGTCGTGTAGAAGTGTCCGGTACCGGCACTCGAGACGAGGCGGATTTTTTCGCGGTTACTCTTTGCCATCGGTTAGTCCTCCGTCCTAGACGTGCTGACCCTGCGCGCGCAGTTCGGCAACGATCTTCTCGATTCCATGCTTGTCTATGGTACGCATGGCCTTGTGCGAAACGCGCAGGCGCACCCAGCGCTTTTCATCTTCGAGCCAAAAACGCTTGCTTTGCAGGTTCGGCAGGAACCGGCGGCGCGTCTTGTTGTGGGCGTGAGAAACGTTGTTTCCGCTTTGCGGGCGCTTCCCGGTAACCTGGCATACTCTGGACATTTCTTGTAAGTCTCTGTTTTTACAGTAAAGTTGCCCGCAGTGGGCGGGCGAAGAGCGGAACTTTATACCAGCCCGACCGAAGCAATACAAGGGCCTGGCGCTCGGGTGACAGGGGTCAGAGCCCTTTCTGCGAAAGGGCTCTGACCCCGATCAAAGCAATCCGCGGCTCGCCAGCGAGGTGGTTTCGGTACTGCCAATTATCAAATGGTCGAGGAGCCGGATATCGACCAGCTCAAGGGCGGACTTCAGGCGCCGAGTAATGCGTTCGTCGGCCTGGCTGGGCTCGGCAACACCAGAGGGATGATTGTGAGCGAAAATGACGGCCGCCGCATTGATCGCCAGGGCTTCCTTGACGACCTCGCGAGGATAAACGCTGGTGCCATCAATCGTACCCCGAAACAGTTCGTCGAAGCGCAGCACCCGGTGCCGGTTGTCGAGGTACAGGCAGCAGAACATCTCGTGGCCGAGGTGACGAATTTTCGCATGCAGAAAGGCTTCCGTATCGGCCGGGCTTTGAATCGCGGTACCGACGGGCAATGACGCCGCAAAGTAACAGCGCGCGACTTCGGGCAGGCTGCGCAGCAGCCTGCAGCGCGATCGACCAACGCCATGCTCGGCCGACAGCGTTACCGGGTCGGCGTCCAATACCTGCCGCAAGTTGCCAAACCGGCGCAGCAAGCGGGCGGCGAGACCCGCATCGCCAAGCACGGCGGCAAGCAGTTCAGTGTCTGTCATCGCGCCTATTCTTCGCAATGCCGGTGACCAGGCAAGCCGTCAATCAGGCCTTCATCACGGGATTCGGTTAAGCTCTGTGCATGAATGTCCTGCTTGGCATCAGTGGTGGTATCGCGGCGTACAAGACGCCGGAACTGGTACGGCGGCTGCGCGAACGCGGCGCCGAGGTACAAATCGTCATGACCAGTTCCGCGGAGGAATTTGTCACCGAGACTGCCTTGCAGGCCGTTTCGGGGCGGCCAATTCGCTCCAATCTCTGGGACAAGGAAGCCGAAGCTGCGATGAGCCACATCGAGCTCGCGCGCTGGGCTGACGTGTTGTTGATCGCCCCGGCAACCGCTGAGATCATGGCACGACTCGCATCCGGTGCCGCGTCCGACTTGCTTACCACGATCTGCCTCGCGACCAGGGCGCCGATCGCGATTGCGCCGGCAATGAATCACGTCATGTGGGCCAACCCGGCAGTACAGAAGAATCGTGAAACGCTGGCAGAGCGCGGCATCCACATTCTGGGACCTGACTCAGGCTCGCAGGCCTGCGGCGAGACCGGTGGAGGCCGCATGCTTGATCCCGATGAGATCGCTGCGATTGTCAGTGGTCTGCAGGTTGACGCAGGTGCTACGGCACTACTCGCCGGCAAAACCGTGCTGATAACGGCCGGGCCGACACGAGAACCGATTGATCCCGTTCGTTTCATCACGAATCGCAGCTCCGGCAAGATGGGCTACGCTATTGCCGCCGCAGCGCAACAACAGGGTGCGCAGGTGGTCCTGATAAGCGGTCCGGTCGCCATAACGGCGCCGCGAGGCGTG